>Ga0247610_10005480_pt1 | contig 13360 bp, 13 predicted proteins | sample 174DNAGHGhighgp2_FD_193483 | JGI IMG/M metagenome (GOLD analysis project Ga0247610, IMG submission 193483) | Sheep rumen microbial communities from Palmerston North, Manawatu-Wanganui, New Zealand - 1742 DNA GHGhigh gp2 | ecosystem: Host-associated > Mammals > Digestive system > Stomach > Rumen...
AGAACACGACTGTCAACAAAAAACAGTCATATATTATTAACCTGTCAACTTGGTTCAGTCGTAAGGCTCAAAAGTGACAACCAAAATCAGCAAATCACAGAAGATTCTTTCGCTTGCTCAGAAACTTGATCCAACAATGCCTTATCTATAATCATAGAGTCTAATTTGTTTCAGTGCACTCTCAATCTCATCAATACCAACATTTCCGCCCCACATCCTATAAACGTATATAGGAGTAATACATCCAAAATCCATAGAGCAAGAACGAGCTTCGTTCTCCATGAATTCTCTCAAACGTTTAGTTAATAACACTTTGTCCATAACATTACCATCTTGGCCAAAACAAATATGAGCAGAATTGCCAAACTCCTTTTAGAAACCCTTTCATTATTCTTTCACTATCGTCCAAAACGTCTTAAATATCAACCCAATATCACCCCAAAACGAGTGATTCTCCACATACTCAAGATACAACTTGATTTTCTCCTGCATAATGACCTCAATATAATACTTTTCAGGGTCTTCGGCCTGCTCCATCAACTCATTTTCATTTCGGAACTTAATCGAAGCAGGGTCTGTAATGCCTGGGCGCACATCAAGCACATGCATCTGCTCAGGAGTCCAATAGTCTACATAATGACGTACTTCAGGGCGAGGACCGACCAAAGACATGTCTCCTACAAAAACATTAATTAATTGTGGCAGTTCGTCAAGCTTAAACTTACGAATCCAATATCCAGAGCGTGTAACACGAGGGTCTCGCCCACCAATAGTTACCAAACTTCCCTTATCCGAACCCATACGCATGGAGCGGAATTTGAAGATACGAAAGTCCTTATTATAACGCCCTACACGCACTTGACGGTAGAAAACCGGCCCTTTGGAATCAAGCTTAATCCAAATGGCTATAATCAAGAAAAGTGGACTTAACACGATGAGCCCAAGCCCACTCGCTACTATATCAAATAATCGTTTCATTATAGGTTTTTAACGATATCTACAAAGTTTTCAACGATGTATTCCACATCTTCGTCGGTGAGTTTAGTGTGCAGAGGGAATGTGATTTCATTTTCAAACAGATGGTACGCATTCGGATAATTCTTAATGTGGAATCCCAAAGCCTTATATGCGGTCATCATGGGGAGAGGCTTATAGTGAACGTTTGTTGCGATACCACGTTCTGCCATCTGCTCAATCACCTTATTAGTCTCTTCACGAGTCTTGCCAAGTAAACGTACGAGATACAGGTGATGAGAACTGCAATGATCAGCATCCTTATGATTTAATACAGCCACATTCAGATCCTTCAATCCCTCATTGTACTTGGCGACAATCTCATGACGACGTTCAAGCAGTTTCGGGTAACGCTCCATCTGAACCAGACCTAGAGCAGCCATGATGTCCGTCATATTGCATTTGTACCACGGGCCAATAATGTCATATTCCCATGCTCCCAGTTTGGTTTTTGCCAGTGCATCCTTGTTTTGACCATGCAAACTGAATAACTGACTCAAACGATACAACAGTTCATTCCAGGTCTCCCCTTCCTTTTTCGGCACTGTTGGCATGTAGTCAACATTTGTCGGTACCGTTTCGTTGCCAAACGGCAACTTCCAAGTCATTGCTCCACCTTCAGCCGTGGTGAAATTCTTCACTGCATGGAAGCTGAAAGAACTGAAGTCTGCAATCTCACCGGCCATTTTGCCTTTGCGGTTGGCACCAAATGAATGGGCGCAATCGCCTGACACGATAATTCGACCAAACTTTTTCTGCAAATCATTTGACGGATGGAATAACGCCTTTTTGCGTTCCACTATTTCAAAGACACGGTCGTAGTCTGCTACTATACCAGCCAAATCAACCGGCACAATCACTTTGGTTTTTTCAGTGATAGACTTCTCAAGTTGGTCGTAGTCCATTTCCAAGCAATCCTTTTGACTATCTACCATTACTAGTTTGGCGCCCACATGTTGAGTGACAGAAGCGGTTGCTGTATAGGTATATGCAGGAACGATTACTTCATCTCCAGGACCAACGTCAAGCAGGTGCAGTACCATCTCCATACAAGCCGTTGCTGAGTTCAAGCAGACTGTTTTGTCGGTATGGACAAATTCTGAAATCTGTTGTTCAAGTTTTTTTGTGCGAGGGCCAGTGGTAATCCAACCAGAGAGGATGGCTTCGCGAACTTCTTTTGCCTCTGCCTCCGTCATATCCGGCGGAGAAAAAGGTATATTCCTTAGTTTCATGTTCATAATTCTATTATCTAATATCCTAAATTATTATCATTACTTGTCTTTAATCTCCTTCCGGTTATTAACCCCTTAATGGTACCTACTCCATAGGACACATGGATACAGAAAAACATCACAAATAGAGGCCAAAAATACTTCCAACCAAGTTTCTTAGATGCAACAAATGACGCTGACAAATCACAAAGGAAATACAATCCCAGCCCCACACATAAAGCAAAGAAAAAAGGGGACCACATAAATGACAATACTATTCCACAGATAATACCCGCAACAAACAAAAATGGTATGAGATGACGTAAGCCAATAGAGTCTCTATCCACATAGAATAGATGACCGATAGACTCACCATTAGCATACATCTGCTTGCAAGATTTAGACAATGAAGGTCGTGCATAATATGAACTCACTATATCCGGGTCAAAATACACTTTAAATCCAGCCTTACGTATACGAGAATTGTACTCGTTATCTTCTCCACGAGGAAGATCTTCACGCATACCACCTACCTTCTCAAAAACAGAACGAGGAAATGCTCCAAAAGGTACAGAATCCACATAATCAGGCTTCGTACCTACACGGAATGCTGAACCGCCAATACCAAAACGGCTATAGTTAATGATTGCGTTCGTCTTAGCCCAAAGGGTATCATTGAAAGGCAAGATGATACAACGTCCTCCAACATTCCCTCTTCTGTTGTCGGCCTTTAGGCCCTCAATGCATTTTTCAATGTAATTCTTATTATAAAGAGCATGCGCATCCAAGCGCACAATGTAAGGAGCATCGGAATTATTAGCACCAATATTAAACGCTATCGACTGAATCTTCCCCGGGTTGTCAATGAAACGAATATTTGGATATTTCTCGTGATACTCCTCAACAATATCTTTGGTCATATCCTTGCTTCCACCATCCACAACCATCAGATCCATCTCTCCAAATGGATAAGTCTGGTTTATAACTGAATCAAGACAACTTGAAATAAATTTTTCCTCATTAAGTGTGGGGATAATTACAGATACGGAATAATTCATTTGATAATAATTCTTGGTTTTTGCATTACAACTGTTGCATTATCTGGTATATCTTCTACAACAACTGCATTAGCACCAATTTTGACATTGTTTCCTATATGAACACCTGGGGCAATATAAACATTTGAACCTATCATAACATTATCTCCAATGACGGTCCACTTACTCCCGTACCCCATGGTTACACGTTGGCATATAATACAATTCTTACCAACTTTTACATGGTAACCCATAATTATACCGTTAGGTCCATGCCATAACAGGGGGTGGTAACAAATTGACATCCAGATAGATACGCTGTTCCAAAAGAGCAATGCCAAAAAGAATCCACTTTCTTAATGTAATACAGATAGTATAATCTCCTAAGCGTGGAGCATTTAATATCGGGATTCACAACACATTCTCTTCTTCTCCAATATTTATCATGATTATAATGGTTCAAACAAGACATGAACCATTTTACAAACTTATTTTCAGAATTTAAATGCATGTAAATCTATTTTTTATTTTAAAATTGGTTATTCTAAATATTTTATGACTTCTTTAAAATCATCATCCCATGTGGATTCATTTTCTAAAAATTTTTTCATTGATTCTTTTACGTCATCAATATTAATAGAACCATTTGAGATATTATCTAAAAGCCTTTTTATTTCTTTAGGATTATATGGATCAACAACAAATCCAATATTTTCTTCCTTTACAAATGTCGCAAGTTCTGTATCTGAAGAAAATATACAAGGCACACCAGTATATATTGATTCATGGAACTTGTTAGATATGGCATAAACGACATTGTAGTCTTTATTAGGATATCCAGCCCAAATAATATCTGAATTATGATACAGATTTATCACCTCCGAATGTTTATATGGGCCTGTAAAAAACACATTTTTACAGTTTATACAGTATTCTTTCATTGCAAGCAAGTCCTCTCCTGAACCGTGGAAATATAATTCATATTTTTCGCAATCTTTAACTGCATCTACCAAATTCATTAGAATGTCTTTATATCTAATCGAACCTATAAATGCTATCTTTAATGGATTGCCAAGCGGAGTTGTTTTTTTATCGGGAGAAAAAAGCGGTTTGTTTTCCAGAATCACCTGAGCTATGTTTTGTTTATACAGAGGTTTAAAAAATCTTGATGCATGTATAATTAAATCCACCTTTTTAAGTGACCTCCTTTCAAGATAACAAGAAGCAGCTCTTATAAGTGAACCTCCTGTTGGAATATCAAGATTCTCATAAATTAGAATCTGATTCTTTTTCTTAAATCCAGAGACCAAAACTAAGTTGCTCCAATGTGATGCAATAATAACCTCTGGATTAATTTGCTCAAGACTCTCGCCAATATACTTCTTAAACCCAAGTATTCCTTGCAACTTCGCTTTCACATCAGCATAAGGAGCTACCCGATTGTATACATGCAAATATTGGTTCGGTTCTATAGACTCTCCTTCGCGTGACCATGTTATAACATGTATTTCAGCGTTTGGATTATTTAGTTTAATAGTATCAATAATTTTTTGATTGCGAGAGTTAATTGGTAACGAGCAGTCAATTAATGCATATATTCTCTTCATGATATTCTAGTAATCTGTAAATTAATAAAATCAATAATTCTCTTTGCTCTATCAGTTATTGAATATCCATTTGCATTCGTTAATAAATATTTTTTTGTCTTACAATAGTATTCTTTGTCATCTTTAAAGCGAGCTATAGCATTTGCTATATCATCGACATTCTCTGGATCAACTTGTATTGAATTATATTCATTAAGGATATCTTCATTAAATGATCTATTAGACGATACAACTGGAACGCCACATGCCAATGCTTCAACTATCGCATTACAACAACCTTCTTTTAGGGTTGGCAGTACAAATAGGTCTGCTGCATTCAAATATGCCGGCAAGTCATCATGATGTATAACTCCTTTATATACAATTCCTTCACAAACTGGATCCACTTTTTCACCATCAAAAAACTTTCCTACAAATATTGATTTAATCCTATTATCTCTAAGTTTATTGATGGCTTGAGCAACTCTATCTGGTCCTTTTCTGTGAATGAATCCGCCAACAAAAATAACTGTGAAATCATCATCTTTCAACCCTAAGATATTTCGCATTTCCTCATTTCTTTTAGGATAGAAGAGAGTATCATCAACACAATTGGGGAAAACAGCAATATTATTTTCATTTACCAAATTGAATTCAATGCATTTTCGTTTATTCTCAGTCGAGACACTAATTACTCCTGAAACAGCATTCTTTAGTTTCTGGAGTTCTGAAAGAGGCATTGTCTCAACCATAGTTTCGAGTGCATTATCTCCCTCTCCACAAGCCACAAACAACGGAGTCCTATTTGCAAGACAAAAATTATACACAGGAAGGGCATTTTCCCAAAAATGAGTATATATGCAATCATACCGAATTTTCCCAAGAACGCCCAAAATACCTTTTCTTTTCGTCCTGGTTGATAAATATCCCCAAACACCACCTCTTCCGCTGAAAGAGAAGAACAAGGGGCGAAACACTAAATATTCTTTACCCTTCTTCGTCTTATAAATATTCTTATAAGGAAGCATAGGCTCCTTATGAACAATATTATGATCTATACTTTGTGGTGCGATAACCGTGACTTCTACTCCAAGATCGATTAGCTGCTCAACAAGTTGTTGAACAAAAACCAGAAATTGAAGTTGTTGGGTTGGGTATCCACCGCTAATCAATGCTATCTTCATAAATCTGCTATTCAAACTGAGGCAACTTTATCCATTCACCAAACTTATAGTCCCACATTATTGGCTCAAATGGGGTAATTGCGCCAAAATGATATAACGTAAGTTCACCAAAGAGCACATTGCCATTGGCCTCGTACAAATCCACCCTTATATGAGGGAAGCCTTCAGAAAGCTTTGAAGCCACCAATTTCATTTCCTCAAAGGCATTAGGCATAGAAGGGATTTTAGGAGAAACGGGATGTCCTTGTTTTAATTCGAGAGGATTATAATTCTCATCAAAGAAGTTAAAAAACGGTTCTTCTCTGTTCTGCCGTTCTGTTGCGACAAATAATGCCTTAACGACTCCATCGAAACAGAAAAACTTATAATCGCGTAGTTCACCTACCTTTTTGTCTTCGATATAAGGTTCACAGATAATTCGCTTTTCCACATTCTTATAAGGCCACTCCCGCGAAATACGATATAAATCTTGTTTCATAGCCTTATTTAATTTTTTAATTGCTGCAGACCTATCAAAACTATTCTTGTCATGGCAGATTATCACCCCCTCATTTCCGCCACCATGTGTTGTTTTTAACACAAACTGATCTGGTAACTTATCAAAATCTATATCAGAAGGATTATTCCATACTGCAAGGGTTGGGATGACGTATTTAGCTCCAACTTTTTCCTCTATATATTTCTTTACACTATACTTGTCAACCAATTGAGTATATAGAGGATTATGGTCATATAACTTCAACCAGTTGAGTTTCTCATTATACGATTTGGGATTATCCCAATTTATCCTATATCCCATCCTGTACCTAAATGTCAAGTCAAGATACTGTTTATCACTGAAAAGAAATGCTACACTCTGAATTAACTGTGCAATAAAAGCATTCTTATTCGTCTTCAACAAAGTAAATGCTGTTGATATCTTACTCATCCTTAATTTCTTTATATTTAGAATACAAATAGTTTAAAACACTCTCATGGTGCGACTCACATCCAATATAATCAACAAGTTTTATAATTCGTTTTTTAGTCAGAGTGGAAGGAAGCAAATGCCTCCAATATAATCCATTCAAAAATCTCCCTGTATAAGGTTCAAAAATGGACTGGTATTCTAAGTTTGAAGAATTAACAAATGACCTCAGATTCTCATTTAACAGTTTATCGTTCTGAATGATAGAATTGAGTTTTGTTATTTTTTCGTTGAAATGCAATAGTTCTTCTTTGTTCATAGATATAACTATCGGATTATCCTTGCACTGTATATAAGGATACAATTCAAATGCCACTGTACCTTCATCAAGTTTTAAACGAACCATGTACCCCTCATACCAAGAGTCATTGCCATACCCCATCCATTCAAAACAGAAATTGCCTAATCCATAAAATATTGGCTTATTGTTATAAACCTCATATCCTGAATAACAATGCTGATGATGATTTATAACGACATCAGCACCAACCTCAACAAAGAAGCGATACAATTCTTTCATTCTAGGAGTTGGCAATTGATATGTTTCAATCCCACCATGAATAATCACGATTACATAATCGGCTTGTTTTCTTGCCTCTTGTATTGTTCTATATTGTTGAACAGGATTTAATGGATTTGCACCTGAATCACCATCTAACGAAACTGAGTACTCATGTTCACAGCAGTTAATCAAAGCCACTTTAGTTTCATTTAATGATAACAATAGAAAGTTAGCTGCCTCCTGAAAATTATGACCGACACCTACTGTTTGGATTGAGTTACTTTTGCATGTGTTTATTGTCTCCACAATTCCTTCTCTGCCAAAATCACGTATATGATTATTTGCGAGCGTAGCAACATTAAAGCCCATATTAGCTAATTCAGAAACAGCTAACGAACTACATGAAAGGTTTGGCCCCTCTTTTATTATTGGCTTTTCATCTCCCATTACGACCGGACATTCAAGATTTACAATAGCAGCATCATTATTTTTGATGATTGCAGACAGTTCCTCTGATATAATCTTATTCTGTCCTAATAATGGCAAAACACGTCCTATGGCACAATAATCACCAGCAATAATAATAGATGTTTCCATTAATATTTTAAACCTAATTTTTTAAAAGCATCATTAAATCTATTAGTCCATGTATGATCCGCCTCTGCTCGCCTTCTTGCAGCTTGTTTTATCTGCAACGTCAAATGTTCATTCTTTGGATTAATATAGAACAATGCCTTGCTAATTAATTCTTCATTATTTCTATAGAAAACTATCTCCTTGTCCTCCTCAAAATAATTGGCTAATTCCTCATTATATCTGCAGAACTGTAACCCACCAGCCATAGGTATCTCAAAAGCTCTTAAATTCACTACAGGAACTGGTTTGGTTAGTATATCCGTGTTCCTAGCTGAAGTACTTGACAAAGACAATGAGTAGTTTGAATAGATACCATTCAATGACTCAAACGGCACCTTCGGCAACAGGGATAAGTTGTCTGCAGATTCATTTAGAGTATGCTTCAAGAAACGATTTTTGAGATTGGCAAATAGGACCTTTCTACCCTCATGAAATTTTAAATTGTTCATTAGAGTATCTATAGTAGTCATGCCAGGGGCTTTGTATTTGGGGACAAATTGTTCTGTATTAGTAGCCTGCTGATTATTTTTACAAAAAACATCAATAGGGGCTCCACTTTCAACTATAATATTAATCAAGTTACTTCTACTCCCATATGGGGTTCCTATAAAACATAATTTATTAATAGTTGATTTGTATTCAGGATGGAAAGTATATGGATTAGCTGCGTACGGTTGAAATATGTAATTAGCACCCCACTGCTTATAAAGATACTCTGTTTCCCTTGAAGTTATCCAAACCAGATCGAATGAAGAAGCAATTTTTTTATCAATAAAAGGAATTAGAAGGTTATCTGGTCTAAAGCAAAGGGTCGGTATACCGATTTTTTGAATATTGGCCAGCAATTCTTTATTAACAAACAAAGAAGCGCTTGCCAAAAACAGATCGTACCCACCTCCACTAAGCTTATGTATTACAGCCTTATGAGAATCTTCTAATGAATAAAAATCAAGAGGATTCAATATTTCTATTTCAACACCTATCCTGGATAGTTCATCATGAAAATGAACCCTCTGCCAGAAAAACATAAAATCTCCTTTTTGCTCTGGGTAATAATATAATAGCTTCATCTTTTTACCATATTTAAAGCCAGCCTATGCACTCATAACATGTCTGGAGCGACGAAATGAACTTTCTACAATCATCCCTCTAAATCCATCACACATTGCAAGCCCCATTATACTTGACAGAAAAATTGATATGTCGTTAATTGATTGTGAATAAAACGACCTTAAAAAACAAATTGTAAATACAAGCGTTAATGCTTCACGCGACAACTGGCATAAAGACCTATCTCTTGATGTCTTATAAAAGCTCAGCCAAAACAAGAGGAAAATGACAAATCCTATCAAACCTTGATTGACTAATAATTCAACCCAGTCATTATGAGCACCATTCCCAACTATTGAAAGCGTACCGTTGGCGCCTAAGCCAAAAACTTGTTGTATAATATTTTCATTATTAAAATAATAATGAAGACAATTCGACAACAATTCATCACGGCCACTAGAAAACCCCTCAGTCGTAGTCTGTAGTCTATATTGAAAATAGCTATTTTGAAAAATTGTCTCCTGTAAAAAATGAAACACAAGAACGCCTATTACAACCGTTACAGCCAAGAGCCCAAATTTAGTCGAGAATCTTGCTTGTCTAATTCGCATATGTATATACAGCAATATAGCAACCCCACTTGTTAAGATAGCCCCGCGTTTCATAGAAAAAATAGTGAATACAATACAGAAAACTAATAAAACATATTGTATCCATTGTTTCTTAAACACAAAAGCACAAGGTATTAGTGCCACAATTATGTAACCGGCATTATTTGTAACATCGTCAACATATATAGTTGTTCCTATAGCTTGCTCCATAGCTTCTTTTTGCATCTTATAAAAAAGAGCTATGGCAATCGGTACAAATACAATTACCCAGGGTCTTATAGTCTCCACAGATAAATAGCCTTTTCTAGCATAAAAATAAAAAGAAAATATTGGCAGAATCGAAATATAAAATGATTGTAAAAAGTTAATTGCAATAGTGCGATTAGGAGTACCATTTGTCGCTCCTCCTTTTAACAACAAGAAAAAACCATGTATTGTATACAACGCAATTAGTACAAGCAAGAATTTAAAGATTTGAGGAGGTTTTTTTTCTCGTAATATGTTTAGAACATGAAAAAGGGACACTAAGAGTATTACCAATAATATTGACTGAGAAACCAGAGTTCCCTCTGCGTATAGCGTTCCTTGTAGTAAATAAACACACCAAAGCGCGATATAACGATTACAAGGGTTATTTAATATACTAAATTGTATCAATTTCATTTTGCGAGCAATCAACTAACAAAACATCTTTTTTAATTAAAAATAATTCTTTTTAATCTGGACAAGAAAAGAAGGATTCTATTTTTTCTAACTTCCCTGATTTTTGCTTTTATACTAGAATCGAATCTCTTGTCAGACCAAATGTTATAGTTTTGATACATAAGAATAATTCTATTATAATGCTTTAAGTTATTCTTCAACCCGTTTCCCTTTCTATTTGTCCAGCTCCCAATAGAGGAAACTCTATAGCAACTCATTATTTCGTTAATATACCCGACATCTCCAACATTTAATGCTATTAACACTAAAGGTATATCTCCAACTGGCGCTTTTGTACGCCAATCGGGCCGAATCCCAAATAATTCAGCTCTAAAAAAATTTGAGCAAGTAATACCAGCACCGCCCTTAATTATACTATCCGGAGGACATTTCTCTAACGTCTCATTATATCTTCTGTTTTCTTTTATAGAATTGTCTGGATATAACATCTGAGCAGCATGCTGACATAAAACACAATTATTATGTTTTTCCAAAAAGTTGAACTGCTTTTGAAGTTTCATGGGATCAGTCCAATAATCATCACCCTCACAAATTGCAATATATTTTGTATTTTCAATCCATTCTGCAATGTACTTACCTTTACCTTTACCTTTTTGATAATGATTCTCTGCAAGCAAAAGTATTGAATACAAAGCATTTGCGTTACTCTTGTGCCTTCCATATACTAATTCACCATAATATGTTTGTAGACAAGACTCTTTTTTATTATCTAAATTAAGATTCTGCTTTGCCCAACGATTTAATACATCTCGCTCACCATCTGTACTTGCATCATCAATAATGATATAAACCACAGGAAAATTGGTTTGCTGAATTGCAAACCCCGACAAAGTATCTTCAATATACTTTGCTTGATTGTAGGTCCAGCAAATTGTTGCAACCATGTATGTGTATTGTTTCTCCATAATATAATTATTGCTTTTTGATTTTCATTTTGTTTATATAGTCAACAATTATTCCTTTTAATTCTATATATTCTGGTAGTTTTAATAATTCACATAATATGACAAAAACACTAGTTCCAACAATAATTTGCATTGGCAAAACAATCCAATAGCTTAAAGGCAAATATTTCAAAAAATAAACCGAGAGAGCTATCAAAAATGCCAATCCATATGAAGGAGCAACATCTTTTAATTGCATCCAAGAAGAATAGCCAAGACTTCGCCCCGTATAGTAACTATTTAAGAAAAAAGATATTATCCCAACGACTATACTGCCTATAAGCATCCAATATATATTAATAAAAATACCCAAACAAAGTGGTCCAATAGCAATTACTTTCTTTATGATTTCCAGATAAAGAAATATATCTGTTCGGTTTTGAACCTGCAACATATTCAGGTTGATGGCATGAAGAGGATATAATGACATGGAAATGCAAATCAGTGGAAGAAAAGTAGCAGCCTGGTGCCACTGAGGTCCGATAAGACAATAAATTAAGGGTTCTGCTACCGCACCAAGCGAAATCATACATGTTGCTGTCACAAACATCGTTGTTTTAATAACCCTACGGTAAGCGGAAACCATTCTTGTCGTATCATCCTGCACCTGCGATAAAACAGGATAACTTACCCTCTGTACAATGCCTGTTAAGTTGCTGGAAAATAAGCTAGCATATTCTTTCGCACGGCTATACTGCCCCAAAGTGGCCGGTGAATAGAACTTGCCCACAACAGTTTGATATAACTGTGCCCAAATACGATCTAGCATTCCACTAAGCAATAACTTCCACCCAAAGCCCCACATATATTTAAAACTCTCGATGCTAAATTTGATTTTTAGCCACCACTTATTGAAAGCCCATAGGCATATAGAGTATAATAATTGTTTTGACAGTTGCTGAGCCACTAACGACCATACGCCCAAACCCATAAAAGCCATTGCTATACCAATCACACCGCTAATTATGGCAGAAATCAGACTCGCTTTTGTCTTGGTTTTAAAATCAATGTTACGACTAAGAATTGTATATTGTACGATTGAAAGTGCTTGGAAGATTAGCAACAGACCCATAACACGGCATAGCGACACCAGCTGAGGAAGATCAAAGAAATTGGCTATGGCTGGTGCGCATACGAAAAGTAATGCATACATTAGTACACTCATTGCCATATTAACAATAAACAGCGTACAATAATCCTCGTCAGTAACCTTTAATTTTCGAATTAGAGAATTAGAAAAACCACTATCCACTATGCCAAACATTATGGTAGTGAATATGGTTACTATTCCGATAAGACCATATTCCTCTGGGGACAATAGACGAGCAAGCACAAGCCCAACGATAAACGACACACCTTGTCCCAAAAAAGCATCGGCCGCGCTCCAACCAACACCTTTTACGGTTTTATCTTTTAAACTTTGTTCTGCCATTATTCTTGTTTTATGCTTAGTGGCTCAAGGCTCAGGGCTCTCTATAACCTATAACCCATAACCTCTCATTCTCTACCTCAAACACTCCCTATACACATTCATCATCTTATTATTCTTTGCCAATTTGCATCGTAATCCATTCATCATCCGATTTTACTTCACGGAAACCTAAAGACTTATAGAGGTGGTAGGCTGTAACATTCGCCTTCTTCACCCTTAGTGTGATAAGATTCAGATTTAATTCTTTAAATCCATATTCAATAATAAGTTTTGATGCCATTTTGGCAACACCTTTGCCCCAGTATGATTTGTCGCCGATAAAGATATGGTAGCGCACCCCTCCATCCTCTATCCCGGTAAGATAGATATTACCGACATATACTCCATCGACAATAATAGCACATCTATAGTCATTAGGGTTAGCTATTACTTTCCTAATCCAAGCCAGCTCAGACTCAATGGT
>Ga0247610_10005481_pt1 | contig 13357 bp, 35 predicted proteins | sample 174DNAGHGhighgp2_FD_193483 | JGI IMG/M metagenome (GOLD analysis project Ga0247610, IMG submission 193483) | Sheep rumen microbial communities from Palmerston North, Manawatu-Wanganui, New Zealand - 1742 DNA GHGhigh gp2 | ecosystem: Host-associated > Mammals > Digestive system > Stomach > Rumen...
AGCTTTATAAATAATTTAGATACATCCTTACACATAGGTGGTTCATTATCTAATAGATTATTTATTTGTTTAGTTAAACTCTTTATTTGTTTTTCATCATAGCCTTTATAAATCAGATACTTGGTTAAATCATCTAATTCTTTATACTGTGGAACATATTTCAGCACATTCCCACAACAAGGACATTCTACGTAATGAGCTTGTCGTTGAGAGTTTCTATCTACGATTAATCCAAAACCACACTTATCACATTTCAAAGGTCGTTTTAATTCACTGTACTCAGTTGCTACAAGTCTTAACATAAATGCTCCTTATACCATTATAATTCTATTAAAATATTTCTTTATTTCATCTCCTATTTCAGAAAAATAAGAGCCTGCATGTAAACTTATTGCTATTGTATCCTTTAAATCTAAATTAGATAATATGTCTTTACAATCACCATGATACATTTTACAATTATCACTAACTTGAATTGGTTCTTGTAATTTATCAATCCCAATATAACCTTTAAAATCCTCAAACAGAAATTGCTGACATCCATCTCCACAACCAATATCTATAATAATTTTATCTTTGTCATCTGCTAATAATTTGGCTACATTAGAATACATTGGTAAGGATAATATATCATCATCACTAAATGAATCCATTTGACATTGATATTTATTATAAACCTTATCATTTCCAAAATGATGTAATAAGGATAATCTAATACAATCTTCTATTAACATAAATGCTCCTCAATTACATCCCAATCTGTAATACCACCAAAAGCCCTATCATCTATATAATAGTCTGCCACTATTTTTCTTGAACCTGTTGTATATGGAGAATCATTTATGTAATCAAATACTAAACCATAATCTTGTTCTAAAGTATCTACAACTTCTTGTAAAGCTTCTCCATCTCTACATGTCCATAAGCATATAGTATGTTTTCTTTTTAACTTCTTTATAACTTCTATTGCTTTTGTATCAACTACACCTATTCTTGGATATCTATGTTCTTTTGTTATTGTTCCATCAAAATCTACTGCTATTATCATTTATATTTCCTCTGCAATACTTCTGCCAAACTCAGTATAGGGACACTCATCGGATTCACCTTCACACGGACACGTTCTATAAGCATCTCCCATACTATAAGTACATGTAGATAAATTATTTTCATCATACCAATAACACATACTTATCCCAGAACTTCCTGAATTTCTTTCATACTTTACCCCTTTAATTTTTTGAACCTAAAATCTGTACAGCCTGAGAATATAAACTAATAGGTATTTGAATTTCCTTATCAGTATATACGGTTACAAAGTCTTCCGTTACACCCGTTACCTTAAATTCTTGAACTAATATATCTAAAACTTCTATCAGAGTCATTCTTGTTCCCCACGATAGATTATAATCCCAGAATTATATTGTTCTCTCATACGTCTGTTTGCATTCGGACGTTCCTTAAAAATTTCCATTTTGCTCTGTTCCAACTCAGCATCAATTTTTATCTTTTCAGAGTAAAACTGATTAACAGACGCCTTACAAGTTTCTCTTTCTTGTCCGTTAAATTGATTACATTCCGTAAGTGCATTATTAAAACTTTGTTCAACAGTCGGTACAAGAATTTTCGGTAATTGTATTACTACTGGTATAACTATAGTGAGAAATATTATCGTACTAAATACAACTTTCCCAAAACTACAATCTTGACACATCTTCGTCCTCCTTATACAGCGTTATCTCTTTACTTCCTCTTACATAATCATATGTAATATTATCTCCCACGTGCCACCCAAGTTTCTTGACTATATCCTTCGGGATAGTTATGGCGTAAGATTCATTCTTATTCGCTTTCCGTAACTTCATTAAACTCTCCTAAAAATATTGCTATATTATTTTTATAATATAGCAATATTCCATGAGTATGTCAAGCATTTTTTTTAAACAGGTATAGGAGCGTGTGTCGGACGCTTTTCAGATTGAATATACAAACCTAATTCTCTATCCAATAACCAGTAATCCAAAGTATGCCCGTCTAGGATTAATTCTTTATAGTATTTTCCTGCATCGGGTAGTTTACTCAATCTATCAATTATCGTTTCAATGGATACAACATTAACGGTCAATGCGATACTGCAAGGACTTAATGGATACATACCAAACCACAAATGTGGAGTATCCTCATATTCACTCTGTACAGGGGTAGGAAGCTCTTCAAAAGTTACAAAAGAATATCCGTAAACCTCTTTTAAACGTTGTTCAATCAGTATTTGTTCAAACTGCTTACAGATATCAATTCTTGATTTCACAGGCAAATTTGAAAGACACGTTTTAATAATATCGGTTGGTTTAAGATTACACTCCTTAGCCATATTATTAATAAACGATACATCAGCACTAAAATTCTCACCAAACTCAACTCTTTTATACATTCTCACTCCTTTCAATAAATTTCAAAATTTTATACAATCAGCTAAAAAACTAGAGAGTCAATATCCTTACAAAAGTCTTTATATAATTCTGCATAATTTGGTACTTCCTGTGTTTTATATTCTTCAAGACGTTTCTTATTATATTCAACTTCTTTAGATACGTCCATATACTTCTCTACAAAAGAATCAGATTTGGCGTCAGAAAGAGTTTGCTCATAAGATTTAACCTGCCACTCAACATCCTCAAGCATTATATCAAGCTGTGATTTACCCAATTTCAAGACACCTTTGACAATATCATTATTTCCGTTATATTGTACGGAATTAAACTTGTCACATAGAGCCTTCACCTCGATTAAATTCTTTTCGGCAGCCGCTAATTTTTTAGTATACTGTTCAATCAATTCTTTTTGTTGTGCTAGGGCTTCTTCCTTAGACGGTGGTATGATTTCTACAGAATAATTTTTAATTTTTTCTTCATTGTACATAAGAGTTTTTTTATACTGTTTCTGTAATGCGTCAACAATCTCAGACTCGGATAGATTTCCTTCATCTCTTAATTGACAACATATCCCTAACTGTCTAACTAACGATTCTTTCATCCATCTTTTAATGTCAAAATCTTGTTTTAAATTTTCAAGTAATCCCGTTGTCATGCTTTTCTCCCGTTTACGTATTTTTGTACCACATAGGCTTTATTATTCAACTCTGAATCAAGTGTAAGCCCAATTTTATAAGCTTGATTTAATTTTTCTATAACGGCAGAAGTCATGTCTGCCTTACCACTCTCATATCTTGAAATCATGGCTATATTCATCCCAAGCATATCGGCAATCTGCTTTTGACTGTATTTAAATTTCATTCTAAATTCTTTCAATTTCTTCCCGTTATATGTAGTTGAGATTGCTTTTGTACTTTTTCTTACGTGAGGACATTCAACTGCTCTGGAAACAGGTACATCTAATTCAACAGGATTATCAGTTTCAATACTGTCTAAATATGCTTTCATTTTTTCAGCTAACTCTTCTGTTGTGTATCTCAAATTTCTTCCTCCAACCATTTTTCTACGGCATTATATAAAGGCTTTAATTCACCCAATGTAATGTTTGGCCTCTGACTTGCTAAAGCCCATTTAACGTAAAGTTCAACATATTCAATAATATCTTTATACTTTTCACGTTTCGTAGTTTTTCCTGCTTCGTCATGTGCTGTTAATTCCGTTCTGTCTTTATGAAATTGTTCCATTTCCAATAAATCTTTTATCCTAGGAAACTTCAATTCTATTATTCGTTTTAAATCAGCATCACAATTTTCATCTTTATAGATTTCCCAATAGCCTAATTTCTCAGGAGCTTGTTCTTCATAAGGATTAAACCCATATTTTTGCTCAAAATAAGAAACTGTTTTCTTGTGTTTATAAGCCTTTTTGGACTCGTTTATTAGTTTATTTAAAGGTTCTGATTCAGTTGTGTCTGTAACCGAACTTGAATATAGTGGAGAATTCGTTATTGTTTCTTTAAAATCTTTGATAGATTTCTTTATTTTATCATCTTTATGAAGATACCACTCACAAAAATCAGCTAAATCATCAAAAGCGTATACTTCAAAACCGTCTTCTTCTGATATAATATTAGAAAACTCAACAGGTATAACCGAAAACCCATTTATACAACCATCTTCCATGTTGTATCTGATTTCCCGATATACAACATCCTTATCAGTTATCTGACTACCGTATATGTACAATTCAGAGTCATACTCAAGAGTATTTGGCGGAACTTTTACGATTATACCTTCAAAATACGGAGATATATCACTAACCGAGATTTGATTCATTTAACCACTCCTCAAACATGTCCTTAGCAAACTTTAGACGTCTTTTTTTCTCATTATATTCAGGATTGTTTTTACCACCTTTCAATCCATTTAAACTTGCTTCTTGTGATTTTATATTATCCTTTAAAGTATTATACACTTCTAAAAAGTTAACTAAGTTTTTTTTAGTCAAAACTTTAGGTTCATCCTCTTTTAGAATCGTTTTACGATTAAGATACCATCGGCAAAACTCTTCCATATCATCAAATTTATAATAATCTACATTATTCAAATAATGATATTCTTTTGTCCACGGTAATCTCGATGATGAATTAAAGAAAAATCCGTTTGGTAAATAATTATCGTTATAATAAATACTGAAAAATGAACTGTTATCCGGATGACTACCTCTTTCTGGATATCCATGGTGTCCTTTTGTATAATAAGCACATTCAAAATTAATACTAAAATCAAAGTCTAATTCTGGATTTTTTGGTATTCCTACAATGATTCCTTTAAAATCAATATCGTTAAAATTTTCTTCTGTTATCTTTATCATAATTCTTCCCTGCACTCGATTGAAATCCCCATGGGTCCTTGTTTAATCTTTACTTTACCTGTAGATACTTTTTGAAATAACTCATCAGGCAGCGTAGCCTTTAAAATATCCTGTAACATAAATGGTAAACATTTAAACTCAGTATATTCGTCTTTACTCTGTGTCTTTGTTTCTTTTTTAAACATACCTTTAAAAAACTCACCGATAGATTTCTTATGTGTTTCCTTAGATGGTTTCACAGACGGTTTCGTTTCTTTTGGTTCATACATAGGGCATGGTTCGTGTGAAATTAAATGTGGATATATCCTTCCATTTCCAGAAATACTTCTCTCGGCTATTTTATCTGTTTCATCTAAATCTTTCAATAGCTGTTCAGATTCAGCCGTCTTTTTAATCTTTTTATCTATATTAGGCTCTGTATTCTTTTTATCAAGAGGATGCTCCGCAGTGTGCATACTAAAAGAAGTTTCAATATTCATAGCTTTATTAACAGCGGGATTTAGCCATTCCCAAACATCTTCATTAACGTTAATCATTACATCATACACTGTATGACAGCCGAACAAACCATAAGATGTATGTGAAACAGTCCTATACGGAACACAATGAATATCTAAACATGCCTCAGCATATTCACATTTTGTTTCATCTAAATCGTAAAAACCTCTTTCCATCTTAACCTCCTATTTAATTATACTTTATCAGTTTTTTCAGTTTAGTCAAGCATTTTTAATCTTTTTTTAAGATTTTAACCTTATCGGGATTCATCACACAAATGCTTGGAACATCCCAGGAAGATAAACCAACCATTTTCACCATGAATAATTCATCATTGATATTAGGGTATAAAAATCTTAATTTATAAATTATATCACCCACTACCTCAACAGCATCATACTCTTTTGAGAGTTTAACAAAGTCAATACTCATAGGCTGACCACCTAATGACATTATATAATTGTCTATCAGATAATCAAAATCTTTCTTTGTCTTTATTCTATATACTTTTGAACCTCTTTTCATCCTCCAAATAAATGATTTTTTCAAATTATAAAGCTGAAATTCTTCAGATTCACACCATTCTTTCCATTCTTCTCCTCTGCATCCCCATAAACCACCTTTAGGTTTATTACAAAAAGAAGTTTCAACCTTACGGAAGGTTTTAGGAATTTTATTCATATATGTTTTATATTTTATCATATCATTCCTTTAAAAAGTTTTCTTATATTCAGTCCACAATTTATCACTCTCATATAATGACTCATACTTTTTAAAAAACTTATTCAAGGTTTTCTTCTGAGCATCAGTCATGTTTTCGTGTGTATACACCCAATACAACTGAATCTTAACCCATGAGCGTTCAATCTCAGCTTCTTTTAAGCCCATATAACCTTCAACAATCCGTCTATGATTACCTGTATCTACGGTTATATACGAACCGTCACGAAAAATCCATGCTCCGGTATCAACACGGTCTGATTGTAAACCTACTAATTCAAACAGATGAAAAGCCCAAAAAGGTTCTTTCCAAGCTCGATTGGTTAAATACTCATCAACGTCTTCAAAATCACGTTCATAAACACATTCTTCATGATGCTTGCAAGCCTCTATTAAATATTTATAAGCATCAGAAAACATAGAATCAGCAGCACGACAAGCTAAAGACTCTCGTTTTAGTTGATACCAATATTGATAATCCTCTGTATTATATATCTGGTCACATTTTTCTTTCCAAGATAAATCAGGGTTTATATCACTTACGGGAATAAAATCAAAACACCAGCTAGCCTTTAAATCTTCCGGTAGGCAATTAAAATGATTACATACCTGAGTCAATCCGTAAAGATATAAATCAAAACCGTTTTCCCACTTCATCTCAGGAACATCCTTCGGTGAAATGGTTATAGATTTTTCTTTATCCTTTTCTAACCAGAATATCTTAATCATGCAGCACCTTTATTGCCGTTACAGGCTTTCCTTTCACATCACTGTACACGACAATTACATTATCTCCTAAAGACACGTCAACAGAATCTGTAGGAAATAATTTAGTCTTTATATTCTTCCAGAAGAATATAGGATGAACCTTTATACTCACTTCTTTATAAGGAACACTTTGAGTATATTTTTGTTTTATTTTAGAAACTTTACCTCTTACTGTTTTATACATAAAAGCTCCTTACAATAATGACTCATAGGACCCGACCACTCTTCAAAATCATAGTCAGTGTACTCTTTAACCCGACCTTTTAAATAATCATCAGCAAGTTTCTTAATCTTTTTCAAAAGGAGTTCTTCTTCTAACTTTTCCAAATTGTGAAGATTTTTTATTGCTTTTTCATGATTCTTAATCTGTTCTTTTATCACAACTTGATATGGGATTACTGAAGTTTCCGATGCAACGAAATTAGCTTGCTTTATTTTATACCCGTTTTCATCAGCAACGGGTTCACATACAAAGCCACCCTCACGGCATTTAGATAAAACTTTAGCAAAAACCTTTAAATCTTTGTCAAAAATAATCATAAACATACCTCACTAAAAATAACTTGGTGTTCTTCTTTAGGTGAAATCCTTTTTATAACCATCTCACCTTTAGATATTAAATCATCACAAAACTCACGGTCATAACCGTAATACTCATTTAACCTGTCATACAATTGATTTTCATTAATAGCTTGAAAAGTATGCACATCACAGACGTGTTCCGTCTTATATACTACGGACCATATCGGTACTTGCCATTCAGATTCTTTAGCTATCGAATTAACTTTGTCTTGAAGTTTCAATAAGCTCCCTACAACAGAGGTGATATCAGCATTCAAATTCTTTGAAATTTCTTCTTGTTTCATTTATCTATCCTTTTTTCTAAATCTTCCATAAGCTCATCTTGACGTTTTAAATAAGCTTCAATCTGTTTCCTCTCTGCTGGAGAATACTTAGCCAAGGGGTCATATTTTTCTTCTGGTAAATCAATAGACTCAACAAACTTCTGTACAAAATCCTTTGGAGATTCACCTACCCAGATTTGTTTTATATGAAGTTCTATAAACTCGGTATAATTATTTATCTGAACCACTTCATAAAAATAGAATTGAGGTGAGGTATAAACAGAACCGATGCCCCTATGAACATAGCCACTGTATCCGTTTTCTTTGATTATACAGTGTGTCTTATCCAGAGCAAGAAGAGATAACTTACCCCCTTTTGGTTTATAAAATTCTACTTCACCGTTTTTATACAGTCTTATTTTATCCATTGTTTTTCCATTCTTTTGGCATACCCTATTCGTTGTCTATTTGTTTTTTTATTGTTTTTAAATCACCTTGAACGGGAAGATGTTCATCATCTCCAATAAAATATAAATGACTAATGTTTTCATCATATTCAAATATTCCTTCAACATTATCCAAGTTTATTAACATATCAGTCCCAGATTCACTTTTTAAAAATCTAAATGTTGCCATTATTTCTCCTTCCATTCTTCATAACATTTTTCATCACAGAATTCATGTCTACCACCATTGGTATAAACAACGTAAGCAAGATTATTTTCTTTTAAATGTTTTAAACATTTACTTACAGATATATCTCCATAATCATATATACCTGTACCACAATTATCACAAATTACTTTAGTTGTTTTCTGTATCATCTAAATCCTGCCTTATTTCTTTTATAAGCTCTTGACTTAACCCCATAGATGCAAGTAAATCAAGAACTTCTTGTACTTTATGACCAGAAGTTTTACCAACGGAAAAAGTTTTATTTTCCATATCTAAGGATAGATTAACCGTATCTCCAACATTTATTCCGAGAGCCTCAGCATATACTTGTGGGATTGTCATGGTTAAGCCGCCTTGTTTATATACTTTACCTGTGCGTTCAAACATATTGCTCCTTTTTCTATAATTATAAATCTTATAATAAAATTTGTCAATAGAAAAATCATAAGATTTTATATGAATTCTCTTTCTTTTGAATAAAAATCTTTTCTCATATAGAAAACTTCTTGCTGTTTTTGATAACGTGAGGTAGGTTGTTTCATATAATCATATATCTTAGCAAACTTTTCATTACATAACAAACTATCTAAATAATCTACCACCCTAAATTTACCAAAAAACATGTCATCAGGGTCATTTTCAAACTTAATCGAAGTAACTATTCCGACAGCTTGCTTACCACTCTGCATAGGTATGATTATCAAATCACCTTTTTTAATGTCTTTATTAAAGCCTTCCAGCATCTTATCGTCCCAATTCCAAACACGTATAGTGTTACCCCAATAATTATGCTGAGCTAAATCCCAACAATTTCCCCTTTTATTTAATCCTCTTAACTTCCACCACAACATCATGCCTCCTTGAATACATTTTGAACTTGTTTTATATAATCATCTACTGAAATATTTCTATTTCTCCAATTCACTTTAGTTATAGAATCAATACATTCTTTTAAAATATTATTAGAAAGTTCTTCAACAGTACAACCATAAAAAGGGGCAAAAGTAACATCATTCAAGATACACATAAGCTGCAAAATATTTCTATCAGTTATGCATGGATACTTCATATAAGCACGTGAAACTTTACCGTATTCAGTATCAACGGCATCTATTTCTCTTTTATATTTTGTATCATCCAGTTTCAGTTCTTGAATACGGTCATTCAACTTTTCGACTGAATTATCATATTCTTCTAAAAGAGCAGATGGAATTATTACATCTTCATACTCCCAGCTAAAATCTTCATAATAGCCGTCATAATACCATTTTCTCATTACAGGTTTTCCTATATTAAAGGCTTTGAAAAATTCTTCCTTTATACTCATTCCTTTATCTCCTCTATATTAAATAGCTGTAAGATTTGCCTTGCTGTTTTCTTGCCTCCCATACCAACATCAAACCATGTTTTGTCTAATATCTTTAAATCGTCTTCTGAAAATAAATGTCTATCTTCTTCTTTATAATCTTTTTCTATTATTGTCTTGCACTTCTCTATCACTTGCTTTATAACACAGTCGGCACAGTCTTGGCATAGACCTCTAGCACTACTATTAAACTTTTGAGCATTCCAACAAATATAATCAATTCCATCAATATACCTTTTTGGAGTATACCTACAACTTGGACAATTCTTCACAATATACTTTTTAGCATTCTCTTTTATACTCATTATTCCACCTCATGTGTAACATACCATTTACGGCCATCTCTTATTGTATAAAAATCATCATATTTTCTTCTGAAAACTTGTCTAAAATATCTACATTGATACTCGTCATTATAACACGTTTGATAAGACTTACACTCGTAATCTTTTGGTTTGACGCATCCTTCTTTAATAAGTTTTAAATCGTTTAATCTAATAAAAGCCATTATTCCCCTACCGTTCTAAAATGTTTTTTATCTGTACTTTCTCAATATCTGTTAGGTCTTGCCATAGATTATTAATAAGCCCTGCAATACAACTTGTGAAACTTTCAAAAGTTATATCTACACTACCTTTTTTAATATCAAAATCACCTTTGTTAATTAGAAACATTTCTAAATTAATAAGTTTCTCTGCTGTGAATGCTTCATTGCACATATCAGCCATATTAAACACTTTGTTTTCAAAGGTTTCTTTTGTTATATCTCCGTAAACTCTTGGATATACGTGTGCATTTCTATACAGCTTTTCTACTTCGCTCATTGTTGCTCCTTTAACCGTCTTTCTAATAATTCATTTTCTATTTTTAATTTCATAGCTTCCAATACATTTGTATCAAGATTTTTATATATAAAATCTTCAATAAGTTTGTTCTTTTCTACTATATGATTTGTTGTCATTTTAGTAATCGTATCACTTACTCCGAATGTTAATAGTTCAGGAGTGTTTTCTAGCATTTGAATAGTAACTTCGTTCATTTACACCTCCAATAGTTCATCTCTTTTTTCAATCAATCTGTCTATTTGTTTTGAAATATGTTCACAATTCGGATAGATTGCTTGTTTTTCTATTAAATAACTTATCTGTTCTTTTAAGTTTTCTTGATTTTCTTCTGTGTCCATAAGTCTTCCTTCCATTTTATATATTTTCTGTATTCCGCCACGGCTAAATCAATTGGCAGCTCTGTATTAGTTTTATACTCTGAAGAATAACCTCTTTTATATCTGAACACTGCCGTCTTTAAATCATACTTTCTTCTGCATGCTTTTATCAAATTTAAATCCTGCTGAATTAAGTCAAGTTTCTGTTTTGTAGAAGGTTTAAGATTTATATTAGCATCAACATACTTTCTAAGGAATTTGAAGTAATCATATACCCATTGAGTATTATTTAAAATCCATGCCTGTATCTCTTTTGCCTGAGGTACTTTCTCCATCTGGTCAGTAATCCCTGCACTCGATAAAAGCTGACAAAGCTCTATTAACTGCTTATACTTTAATCGGTCTGGAATAAGCTCAACTGCTTGTTTAGGTATTTTTGATAGAATCAATAAAAACATTTACACACCTCATATTCATGGTCTTTCAGATAGTCTTTTAAACATATCACAAATATATATCTTGTTTATATTCTCATAATTAATTACTCCCAAGTAAAGCAATTAGTTCTCTATGCCATATAACAGCTATGGCAGCTGTATTTACTACAAAGGATGTAAGAAATAAAAATGCCTTTCTTATATTTTCACATGGTGTATTATCTAATATTATAAATAAACAATAACATGTTATCCAAACTGTTAGAATTATATTTATCATTTTACCTCCGAGGTTATCATACAGTATTTATAAGGACAAGGAGAACTTACAACTTTATAAAAAGTTTTACCATCTTTATTTGCTAATTCTTCCCCACAGGAAGCATAAGTTCTTCCGTTTGTCTGCTGTAAGTAATCTTCATGCTGTTCAATATAATCTATAGTATAATTGATAGCAGCATTTGCATCAAATTTAACATCCATAATTATACCGTTTTTACATTTTGGACAATTTAATTCTTTAAAATTTGGTATTGATAATGCTATCTTTAATTCTTCTGTTATTTTATTTGGTAGGTTATTCATTGTACCTCCGAGTTTAACCAAGTTTTATATTCAGTAGTTAGCTTTTCCCTTTTTCTTGAAAGAGTTTTATAATTTGTTGAACCAATTACCTGTTGATTTATTTCATTGGTTAAATTATTAAACTGTTTTATATATTCTTCCTTCTGTATTTCGTAGTTTGTCATAATGCCTCCGAATCTAACCATTGTTCGTACTCTTGCATTACTTGATTATAATCTTCTTGAATACAATTTACAGCATTGTCATCTTTAAACCATTCACATATATCTTTTGCTGATTTTAGACTTTCCAATCTTTTTTCATATTCTTCTTTTTTTAATATTATTTCAAGTATTTGTCTATTTGTTAACATAACATTCCTTTCAGAGCTTTTAAGTTTTCTATTTCTTTATCTTTAGCTTTGCAGAAAGATTTATGTTCACTTTCTAACTTTTTTCTATTTTCTTCTTTTTCTTTCTCTAATCTATTTATACGATTATCAAAAGTAGTCGGAGAACATACAGTATATAATTGTTCTATTTGATATTCTTTTATTTCTTCTGGACAATATTTATTATCATATTTTTTGATTAATGTACCCGTATCATAAGCTATTGGTTTTATAATAATTTTGTCATTATTATATCTTCTTGTGATAGATTTAACAATGCCATAATAATTTACACATTCATAATTAATTGTACCATCATATCCATCTTCATATTCATATTCAAAGTAAACCATATCTCCAACTTTTATATGTTTACCGTTAAAGTCTGCTTCCTGTAATTCTTGAAGTGTTTTATTATCTACATGTTCTTGTAATTGTTCTAATGTTAATGTTTCATCTATTTTTTGTATAGACACAATAGAATCTTTATTTTTACAATCTAAAACTTGTTGTTCTGTTTCAAAAGTTTCTTCCCAGGTTTCACCTTGGGCACCACTAAATTTAACTAAATAGCTCATTGGATTGCTCCTTTCATTCTTTTTCTATGTTCTTCAGTCCAAATTATAGGCTGTTGTCCATATACGTATTCATATCCTAAATGTTCACACCATTTCTTCATTAGATTTTTATAATTATCGAAATGATAAATACCAATGTTTACTCCGTTTACAAGAAGACAATTCTTATCTCTGTCATACTCAATACACCAAATATCAGATAAATTAAAGTATCTTGTACCGTCAAAATATATAGGATTAAAAGAACTGCTACTCATATACACCTCTTACTATATTCCAATATTTATCTTTATGTTTAGTACAACAGAATTTATGTTGATAAGATTTCTTTATTATTTCTTTTCCACAAAAAGGACAAATAATCTTATCTCCTGTTTTAGCATTACTTGCATCCCTATAAGCTGCTTTCATTAATTCAATTTCAGGTTCGGAAATAGCGTTCAAAACTTTCTGCTTTAATTCTCTTAACTCAGAAATATATTCTTCTGTATATGGATATATTGAATCTAAATATTCTGCTTCTGACATATATCCTCCGTAACTTTCTT
>Ga0247610_10005482_pt1 | contig 13357 bp, 11 predicted proteins | sample 174DNAGHGhighgp2_FD_193483 | JGI IMG/M metagenome (GOLD analysis project Ga0247610, IMG submission 193483) | Sheep rumen microbial communities from Palmerston North, Manawatu-Wanganui, New Zealand - 1742 DNA GHGhigh gp2 | ecosystem: Host-associated > Mammals > Digestive system > Stomach > Rumen...
AGGTTGCGAAAGGTATATTGATACTCCGGTAAAGCGTTATTCTTCCGGTATGACAGTACGCCTTGGATTTGCCGTTGCTGCGCATTTGGAACCGGAGATACTTGTCGTTGATGAAGTCCTTGCGGTGGGTGATGCCGAGTTTCAAAAGAAAGCCATTGGAAAAATGCAGGATGTCAGCCGTGGCGAAGGACGGACAGTGCTATTTGTGAGCCATAATATGGCAAGTATCCAGAATCTTTGTAAGACCGGAATCCTTTTGGAGAAAGGAACAATAAAAACGACTGGTAGGGTAGAGGATGTTGTTAATGCATATGTTTCCGCGAATCTGGCAGAAATAGGAGATGTTTTTCATCTATTACAATTCAAGCGTATCGGACTTACTACTAAAGAATTGGAGATACTAGAATTGATTCGTGTTTCACCTTTTAGAATGGATAGCCAAGAGGATGTGGTATTTACTGCTAAGGTGAAACGGAACTCCGGAACAATCAAGAATTTTCAGTTTACGACATTGATTGATAACATAGCCAGTGGCGGTACGAGAGTCGGAATGTCTTATTCCCCAGAGGTGTTGTGGCCAGAGGGAAAGAATGAGGCGGAGTTTGAAATCCGGATTCCCGAGCATCATCTAACCCGTGGTAAATATATTCTGGATGTTTGGGTTGGCCAAGGAGACATCACATCATCGTATAAATACTTTGATTCCGTTTACGATACATTGACCTTTGAGGTTGACACCATACATGGTATCCCGATCAGCGAGTGGCATAACTACTGGGGAGAAAGTGTTTGGGGGATGAGGGTCAGTGAGATATAGGGATGATCCTGCATTTACTTTTTGACGATAAATTTGGAGAGTATGCCGTGAGGCAATTCTCAGAGCCAGAGATGTGCTCAGAGTTTATCCTTGTTACCCATTCTACGATTCCTGTTTGTCCCCAAAAGTATAGAGGGGTCAATGTCGTATTTGAGGATCAAGAAGGTTTTCTGAACCTCCTTCTGCGTTTGGGAGAATACAAGGCAATTGTCCTTCACGGGCTTTTTTATCCTTGGCAGGAACGGGTTCTCCGTGCTGTCCCTGAGAATGTAAAAGTAGCTTGGGTGTTTTGGGGAGGAGAGATATATGGTCGAAAAGATATCGCTGATAATTATCTTTCCGCTTTATCGAAAAGACTTCGACGGAAACAGATTCTTAAAAGGCTGATTAGACGAAGAAAGAGTCTCAATCGGTACGAAATGCCATATGAACTGCTAAAGAGAATCGATTATTGTCTTACTGATATTCCTGAGGATTTTGCTTTTGTCAAGAAGTATTTAGAATCGGACATCAAAGAACTATGGTATAATTATTATTCGGTTGAAGAAACTATTGGAGATTTAATGCACTCAGGATGCGATGGCAGGAATTTACTAGTGGGTAATTCCAGCAGTTTGGAATGCAACTTTATTGATGGATTCAAGGTCATCAAGAGATTGAATCTCACTTCAACGGAGAAGGTTTTTGCCCCTCTTAGTTATGGCGAGTCATGGGTGAGAAAAGAGATAACTAGGAAGGGGAAGAGAATACTAGGGAATCGGTTTTGTCCATTAACCGTCTTTCTGCCTAAAAACGAATATAACCAACTTATTCGGAGTTGTTCGGTTGTGGTAATGCCCCATTACCGTCCTCAAGCATTTGGCAATATTCTTACGGCTCTTTGGATGGGAGCGCGTGTGTTTCTTTATGAAAGGAATGTGTTATTTGCTTATTTCAAGCGAATCGGTGCGGTGGTTTTTTCAATTGAACACGATTTGAAGAAATCCAACCCTCAAGTCATGCTTCCTCTTTCAGAGAACGAAATCACGCAGAATCGTAGAGTCATCAATGAGTTCTATAGTAGGGATGTTATGCATCAAAGAAATTTGGAGATTGTGATGGTATTGAATCAGTAATGCCTGGTTTTATCTTACATATTGGCGAGCAGCGCTTTCCTTTTCCAGTAGAAAACCGAAAGAAACTTATTGTCGGTAGAATAGAAGGCGCAAGTTATTCCCTTGAAAGAAGGGTCGTCAACAAGTTCATGGATGACAGGGTTTTCCTTGATGATCAAGATGCTGTCATTCTCGTGGAAGGAGTCGTGTTGAATAATCATCAATTGATGGATAAATACTCGGTTGATGACTGGGCGAACTGTGTCAAGATGATGTATCTCCGCTGCGGCGAAGCCTTTTTCAATGAGTTTCGGGGCAGTTTCTCTGGTGTTTATTATGACAAACATGAGAATAAGTGGATCATCTATACAGACCATATTGGAGATAAGCAGGTTTTATATTCGGAGACTCCGGATGGGTATTTGTTCGGGTCAGAGATAGGCTTTCTCGTTGATGCGAGAAAGCAAAACAAACTACCTGTCACCATTGACGAAACTGGTTGTTACATGTCTTTGACACATGGGTTCTGTATAGATGACAAGACCCTCGTGAAAGAGGTCCATAAGTTAATCGCAGGCCATTATTGTAGATTAACACCTGAAGGTTTTTCCATTTGTCGCTATCATCAGTTTGACAATACTCCTGATGAGCAGTTGACTGAACAAGAAGCCATTGAGGGTATAGATCGGTTGTTCAGAAATGCCGTAAAACTCCAGTTTGAGAAAGACCGTGAATATGGCTACCGTCATCTTGCATGCTTAAGTGGGGGACTTGATTCTCGAATGACGGTATGGGTAGCCCATCAGATGGGGTACACGGATCAGTTGAATATCACATTCTCACAATCCGGCTATTTGGACTTCTCCGTGGCGCAGCAGATTGCTATTGACCTGCATCATGACTGGCTTTTCAAGCCGTTGGATGGTGGTGACTGCATTGACATGATTGATGATATCACGCCAATCACTTATGGCAGTGCGAATTTCTTTGGGCTTGCCCATGGGAAAAGCATGGAAGATTTGATTAATTATGAGCCCTTCGGAATAATCCATACCGGGCAGATCGGCGATTCGATTATAGGTACTTTCTTCAAGAAAAACGAGTTCAATCCGGAATATAAGTTGGGACAGTCCGCCTATTCGGTAGAACTGATAGAAAGACTATCGGATTATCAGATCCAGGAGGATTACAAAAACGAGGAGATTTTCTGCTTATACACTAGAGCTTTTACCGGGGCAGACCAGGGGCTTCTTACTTTCCAGGAGAACTCGGAGAGTTGCTCTCCTTTCATTGATGTAGACTTCTTGGAGTACTGTTACAAGATTCCTTTGAGACTCCGGTATGGTCATAAGATCTATTTCGATTGGATTTTACAAAAGTATCCGGGTGCGGCAGAGTATGTATGGGAGCATACCGGAGAAAAGATAAAACCTTTTGAGAATAAAGAGTTGAAATATACTCAAGTGCTGGGGAAGAAGATTCCTGTTCTAAGGAATCCCGAGTTCTCAAGATGGTTGAAAGGCTCTATACTCCGGCGTTTGGGGTTGAGGAAGAAAGGAGAGAAACCGAAAACGATTGTTTTGGCGAGTAAATTCAACATGAACCCTGTGGATTACTGGTATCAAACGAATCCACGCTTGAAAGAGTTTATGGATCATTATTGGGACGAGAACAAGCATATGATACCTGAAGGCCAGATTAAGGATGACATGATGCATTTGTATGAAGATTGCGTCTTGTATGATAAACTTCAGTGCCTCTCCGTCCTATCAGCTATGAAGCTTATTCTTTCATGAAAACGTTAGCCGTCATAGGAGCCAGTTATCTTCAACGTCCATTGGTTGAAAGAGCCAAGGCTATGGGGCTTAGAGTCATCTGTTTTGCATGGGCCGATGGCGCCGTTTGTGCGGATCTCGTGGATAAGTTTTATCCCATTTCTATCGTTGAAAAGGATGAGATCCTGAAGGTTTGCCGCAATGAGAGAATTGATGGCATTTGCACGATCGCTTCTGATGTAGCAGCTCCGACTGTCGCTTTTATTGCGGGAAAGCTTCATTTGAATGGGAACCGTTATGAATCTGCACTAAAGGCGAACGATAAGTTTCTCATGCGGGAGGCGTTTTCAAAAGCAGGAATCACGTGCCCCCGTTATTCTCGAGTCAGCCCTGATATGGAAAACGATTTCTCGGATTGGCAATTTCCGTTGATTGTCAAGCCTTGCGACCGTTCCGGTAGCCTTGGTGTAATGAAGGTGACTTGTCCCGAAGAGCTTCAGAGTTCACTGGATAATGCGTTATCCTTGTCATTCAAGCATGAAGCAATTGTTGAAGAATTCATTGAAGGTAGAGAAATCAGTGTTGAATTCATTTCCTATCACGGAGTGCATTATCCTTTGATGATTACGGACAAGGTGACCACCGGCGCACCCCATTTTGTGGAATTGGAGCACCATCAGCCGGCAGATCTTTCTAAAGACCAATTCGAGATGATCTATTCGATTACCCAAAGGGCACTTAACGCTTTGGAGATTACGGAGGGCGCATCTCACACGGAATACAAGATAACAGAGAGTGGAGAGGTTTATATTATCGAGTTAGGGGCGCGCATGGGAGGGGATTTTATTGGCTCAGACCTTGTCCGGTTATCAACAGGATATGACTTTGTGAAGGGGGTAATAAACGTCGCTCTCGACTCCTTTGAGATTCCTGTTTTTTCGAAAAAGTGTCATTCTGGGGTCTTCTTTCTGTGCAAGGAAACAGAGCGTTTGTTACCATTCTTTCAAAATGAGACGTCGTCATTACCCATCGTCAATAAGGAGATGACGGATCATCTTTTGAAGTCGGTCTCATGCAGTGCGGACAGAAGCGGGTATCTTATCTATCAAGCAGATAAAAAGATTTCTTTATGATTGATTTCAATCGTCCTCACTTGACGGGCAATGAACTGAAATACATCCAACAGGCTGTCGTGGACAACCTCAAGATTTCTGGAAACGGCAAGTTTACGAAGAAGTGCCAGCATTTCTTTGAGGAGAGATATGGCTTCAAGAAGTGCCTGCTAACCACCAGTTGTACCGATGCACTGGAGATGGCGGCCATCTTGTGCAACATCCAGCCAGGAGACGAAGTAATCGTACCAAGTTACACTTTTGTATCGTCCGCGCTGGCATTTGTTCGTGCAGGGGCCAAGATTGTCTTCGCTGACAGTATGGAGAGGAATCCCAATATCGACGCCGAAAAGATTGAAGATCTCATCACTCCCAAGACCAAAGTCATTGTTCCGGTTCATTATGCAGGAGTTGCCTGTGACATGGATCGAATCATGGAGATAGCGAACCGTCACGGTCTTTTTGTCGTAGAAGATGCCGCTCAAGCGATAGACTCGTATTACAAAGGACGTCCGTTGGGAAGCATCGGGCATTTCGCGGCTTTTTCTTTCCATGAGACTAAGAATATCATAGCGGGGGAGGGTGGACTCCTTGTTATTAATGATGAACGTTTCGTCCGTCGCGCAGAGATTATTTGGGAGAAAGGTACCAATCGAGCAGAGTTCTTTCGTGGTGAGGTAAATAAGTATGGTTGGTGTGATACGGGGAGTTCTTTCTTGCCTAGTGAAGTTGTTGCTGCATTTTTGTGGGCCCAATTAGAGCAGATAGATTCGATTCAAGAGAAGCGAAAGGCTTTGTGGAAGGAGTATTTTAAGTCACTGAAGCCTTATGCCGAATCAGGAAGATTTAGGCTTCCAGATATTCCGGATTTCGCGACCAATAATGCGCATATGTTCTACCTAGTGTGCTACTCATTAGAAGAGAGAGCTGCAATGATAAAGCGAATGAAAGAGCATGACGTGCAAGCTGTTTTCCATTATTTGAGTTTACATTCCAGTCCATATTATCTAGATAAGCATGATGGAAGAGAATTACCAAATTGTGATCGTTATGCTGATTGTCTGGTGAGACTGCCGATGTATTATGATTTGAATGTTAAGCAGGTTGATTCAATTTGTGAGATAATTCGCAGATGTCAAGCATAAAAGCGATCGTTCGGCCTGTTATTGTAGCCAAAGGGATTAGGAAGATTACCCGGCAACTTGCTACCCCGCTAGTAAATAGAAGGGTACAAACAGAACTTTCGTATATTAAAGAAAAGCCGTTTTCATCTGAAGGTGATCTGAAAGTTAAACGTGTTGCCTACATACGGTCGGATTTTTGGTTGAAAGATGGTTCTCCAAATGGAGCTGTCGCTCATACTGAGGGGGTCGTCAATTCATTGGTCAAACAAGGGTATGAAGTAGATATAATATCAACATACCCTATGAGTTTTATAAGGCAGTGCCGTTCTTTTCATGTGTGTACTCCGGACGGGTGGACAACAGGTATCTCGGAACTGGAAGAAATGGAGTACAACCGGCAGCTATTTGATTTCTTGAAAAAGAATGAGGAGAAAGCGGACATTGTTTACCAGAGATACGGAAGAAATAACTATGCCGGATTGATGTACGCCAGATACTTAGGAGTTCCATTTGTTCTGGAGTACAATGGCTCAGAAATATGGATGAGCAAGAATTGGATGCGTCCGTTGAGATATGAGTCATTGACAGAAGAAATCGAATTATGTGTATTGACTCATGCCGATCTTGTGGTTGGGAATGCAGAGGCGTTTAGAAATGAATTATTGTCAAAAGGTGTTGAAAGGGATCGAATCTTGATTATCCCGAATGGTGTTGATCCCGATTGCTTCACCCCTTCTATTTCGGGAAAGGCAATCAGGGAGAAACTCGGAATCGGAGAACAGGAAACCATTGTCTCTTTCGTGGGTTCTTTTGGCCCATGGCACGGAGCGGAAGTTTTGGCGAAAACTATTCCGATTGTGACGTCGCAGAATCCGAATGTTAGGTATCTGTTTGTTGGGGAAGGAGGAAGGCTGAATGCTGTCAAGCAGATTGTTTCTGATAGTGGCGTTTCTGATAGAGTCCTTTTTGTGGGCTTCGTAGACAGAATGGTTGTGTCAGAATACTTAGGAGCGAGCGACATCTTAGTATCTCCTCAAGTTCCAAATCCCGATGGGACACCTTTCTTTGGCTCTCCAACGAAGTTGTTTGAGTATATGGCAATGGGGAAAGCAATCATCGCAAGTGATTTGGAACAGATTGGAAAGATCCTTTCTTCTGGCGAGGATGCATTTCTATTTCGCGCAGGAGATTTCAGAGAGCTTTCTGATATGGTACTAATCCTTGCGAGTAACCCTTTATTACGGTCTAAATTGGGAGCAAGTGCGAGGAAAAAGGTTGTTGACAGATACACTTGGGATCGACATGTTCAGTTGATTCTAGATAGATTTGATTCAAGATAGTTCTATTTGGTCATGACTCTTAGTATCATAACTATTAACAGGAACAATGCGTCTGGGCTCGATATTACCATTCAAAGTGTTTTGGCTCAAACTGAAACTGATTTTGAATATATCATTGTGGATGGGGCAAGCACTGACGGCAGTGTTGATGTCATCAAACAGTATGATAAGTGTTTCAATGGCCGTTTGAAATGGGTCTCTGAGTCGGATAATGGAATTTATGATGCGATGAACAAAGGCATCCGGATGGCATCAGGGGTTTATCTTGAATTCTTGAATAGTGGAGATTGTCTAGTTGCAGAGGATGTGGTTTCTAAGATGTTTACTGAGCTGGGAAAGGTGAAGTATCCATCTATTCTTTATGGGAATCTGCTCAAAGATATGCCGGATGGAACTATCCTAAAAGATAGATGCTTTGCTGGTCGAGAAATCACGTTCCTCGGTTTTTATACTGGGACATTGAATCATTCCCCGGCTTATATTCGCCGAAACTTGTTTGACAAATATGGTCTGTATGATGAGAGCCTCAAAATTGTTTCTGACTGGAAATGGTATTTGCAGACTATCATTTTTGGCGGAGAGAAACCGATCTATGCTGACATCGATGTCACTTTATTTGACATGACTGGAATCAGTGAGACTAATAGGGAACTGGAAAAGCAGGAGCGTCGGCAAGTGCTGGAAGAACTGATTACCCCGGCCATTCTCACTGACTATGATCAGTGTTTTTTTTCAATTCAGCAGATGAAACGTCTTTCAAGATATCCTTGGGCATATAAACTAGTATGGTTCATTGAAAGATGTCTGTTTAAGATGGAGAAGCGTCAAAGAAAGCATTTAGCAGAGACACAGTATCTATGAGGTTTTCAGTCGTCGTTCCGCTTTTTAATAAAGCTCCGTATGTGGTTAAGGCACTGAAGAGCGTACTCGACCAGACTTATCGTGATTTTGAGCTGATTGTAATAGATGATGGCAGTACGGATGATTCTCTTTCTGTCGCTCGCTCTGTTTTGGATAAATGTGTGATTCAATATCAGTTGATTCATCAGGAAAACGCAGGTGTCAGTACTGCCAGAAACAATGGTGTGGCAGTTTCGCATGGGGAGTATGTCTGTTTTCTCGATGCCGACGATTGGTGGGCTCCTTCATTTTTGGAGAAAATGGATAAGTTGATTTCCGATTTCCCGGAAGCGGGGATATATGGAACGAATTATTACTATGTTAAGAATGGCCGGCAAAGCATCTGCGTAACAGGTGCATCTACAGGATATATCAATTATTGTCAAGTTTATTCTGCAGGGATGGTGATGCCGCTCACTTCGATTACTGTAGCTATAAACTCCATGGTATTTAATGAGTTTGGCGGTTTGAAACCAAGCCTTAAGTTGGGAGAAGATTTTGATTTGTGGATTAGAGTCGCCTTGAAATACAAGGTCGCTTTCTTGAACGAACCACTGGCATTCTATAACCAAGATTCATGTTCGGAATGGAGAGGGACGGCTCAACTTGTCGAACCGCGTTATAATATGTTATGGAACTTGGACTATCTTTCTGATGAAGAAAAGAATAATCCTGATTATAAAAAACTGATTGACGGATTGAGAGTATATAGCCTGTTCCCATACTTCTTATCCCGACAGTACCACGATGCGGCAAGAAAAGAATTAGATAAAGTAGACTGGAAAAAGCAGCCATGGAGTACTCGTTTTCTGTATAGTCAACCAGTATTCTTCTTGAAATGTCACAATGCTTTCATGAAATGTGGTTCTGTTATCAAACAATGGCTAATTAGACACTTATGATACCTAGAATCATTCACTATTGCTGGTTCGGGCGCGGACAGATGCCCGAATTGGCATTGAAATGCATCGAATCCTGGCATCGGTTATTGCCGGATTATGAGTATAAATTGTGGAATGAGGAGAACTTCGACATTACCAGCGTCCCCTATGTGAAAGAGGCATATGAATCAAGGAAATATGCCTTTGTAACTGACTATGTAAGGTTGTATGCTCTTTATACTCAGGGCGGAATTTATATGGACACTGATGTGGAAGTGCTAAAGCCCTATGATGATCTTCTCTCGCTCCCTGGCTTTACAGGATATGAGGGAAGTAAGTATCTGCCTCCTGTAACTGGGACAATGGCTAGTGAAGCCGGAAATGAATGGGTGAAAGAACAATTGGAATCCTATGCTGATGCTCATTTTATTAAGCCGGATGGAACGTTGGATACGACGACGAATACCGTTCGTATTTCGAACATAATGAAGCGAGGCGGCTTTGTTTCAGATGGGAAGAAAAGCGTGTATAAGGATATGTATATTTTCCCTGTTGATTACTTTTGCCCTCGGCAAACAACAGGAGAGATCCTTATTTCTGAAAATACCTATTGTGATCATCATTTCATGGGGTCATGGGAAGATGACAAAAAGAGAAATTCTTTGCTTAGGTTTCTTGGACAAAAAAACCTAACAAGGCTTATAAAACTAAAAAGAGTATTAGTGGGGTAAACGTATTTGTATATGGTTCCTTTTTTTCCAAAGCAAATCACCTATCGGGCCGTTATTACATATTTAGCAGCTTTGATAGTCATAAGTCTAACGTTCTCTCGTTACGCCATGAAGTTTGGATACATGGCTCTTGGTTTGTTTTTTGTCATTAGTTTTTTCTCCTTGACTAATGTATGGAGTAAACAGAGAAGAAGTGACTCTGAAAGAGATTATGTGCAGTTATTATTCTTTTCTGCGGTAATTATAAGACTAATTTGGGTCGTTGCGTCTTATTTCTACTACACTAAAGCGACGGGGATTCCTTTCGAATTTGATACGGCTGACGCATTGGGCTATCATGAAGAAGCTAAATGGCTAGCCAGTGAAAAATGGTCTAAAGCGTGGGAGTACTATTTTGGAAAGAATTCTTCCGGTGTTTCCGATGTCGGATATCCCCTATATCTTACGGTCTTGTATAAGATTACCGGCCCTGTTATTATTATTCCCCGCATTATTAAAGCTTTTTTAAGTGCTTTTTCTTGCATTTTGGTTTATAATCTCGCATCGAGGACTTTTGGCGAGGAAACGGGAAGAATGGCTGGTATTATGATGGTTTTGATGCCTAATCTAATAATCTACTGTGGATATCATCTAAAGGAAACGGAGATGATATTTATAGAAACTGCCTTTTTAGAGCGATTGGATTATCTGATTAGAAGTAAGAAGGCTTCTTTTTGGAGTGTTTTCTTACCTACGATACTAGCTGGGAGTCTTTTCTTCTTTCGGACAGTCTTAGGCCTTGCTGCCATTTTTGCTTTTGCGACAACTGTGTTGCTTTCAAGTGCATCATCTATGAAGAGAGGCTGGAAGCGTACGGCGTTGATTGGATGGGGCGTCCTTTGTTTGGCTATATTAAGTGGCGGAACTGTAATGACGGAAATTGAGACTATTTGGGAAGAAAAGGATGAGAATGTGACACAAAAGAGAATAGAACAGACATCTCGTGGAAACCAATGGGCCCAATATGCGACTGGTGCCGTTATGGCACCTATGGCTTTTGTCCTCCCATATGCAACTATGGTGGATGTTAGCCAACAATATAACCAACAGACCAAGCATGGCGGGAATTATGTGCGTAATTTCATGGGTTTTTTTGCTATCCTCGCCATCTATGAGGCCATTCGACAAAAAAAATGGCGCAATTTCGTTTTGATTGGCGCCTTTGCCCTCTCCTATCTTGGGGTTGTTTCATTAAGTGGATTCAGTAATTCTGAACGCTTTCTACTACTTGGACTTCCTTGTTTGATAATAATGTGGGCATATGGAGTCTCGGAATTAAGGAGGAATACCTATAAGTACCTGACACCTTGGTGCTTTGTCGTTTTTCTAATGGAACTTGGATGGGCATACTTCAAGCTCGGTAATCGTGGAATAATCTGATAAATGAGAGTCCTCATCATCGCAAGAAATAAAAACGGCCGTTTTGCACCCTTTATTACAGAGCAAGTTAAGGCTTTGGAAAATGAAGGAATTGAATGTAGATATTATAGTGTCCTACGGAATGGCTTTTGGGGTTATTTATGGCAGTTTCCGGGCCTTTTAAAGGCAATTCATAGCTTTCATCCCAATCTTATTCATGCACATTATGGCCTTTGTGGGGTACTGGCGAATTTACAGCGAAGAGTTCCCGTTGTCACTACTTATCACGGAAGTGACATCAATGCCCCCAGAGTGCTTCGTTTTTCGAAATTAGCCATCCGCCTTTCCCGTTTTAATATTTTCGTGTCATCCAAAAATATTATTATGGCGAAACCTACAGGCCAGTATTCTTTGATTCCATGTGGGATCAGTTTGAACGATTATTCCATTATCGATCGATCTTATGCAAGACAGGAAATGGGGCTCATACCGGATGGCAAGTATGTTTTGTTCGCCGGAGCATTTGACAATCCAGTTAAGAATGCACGTTTAGCTATGCAAGCAATGGAGAAGGTTCCCGGCGTTAAGTTAATTGAACTTAAAGGATATTCGCGGGAGCAAGTTGCCACATTGATGCAGGCAGTGAATGTTTTATTGATGACATCTTTCACCGAAGGTTCTCCGCAAGTCATCAAGGAGGCTATGGCCTGTGGTTGTCCGATTGTCAGTGTGGATGTAGGAGATGTGAAGGATCTTATTGACGGAGTTGATGGGTGTTATTTGAGTGAGAGAGAGCCCAAGAGCATTGCGGATTGTATAAATAGAGCCATCGCTTTTTCTGGAAGGACGATGGGAAGAGAAGTGATAATCGAAAAGAAACTGACGAATGATCTCATCGCCAAGCAGATTTTGGCGGTTTACCATAGGGTATCTAAATGAAACTATGATTCAGATAGTTGATTACCACATTGTAGGATCTGAGAAGTGGAACTCGTATGTATTGCACCATGAAAACGGGACCATCTTTCAAACGACCTTTTACTTGGATTGTCATTCTAGTGTGTTCAATAGTGAATTTTTCGGTTTTGCCGCAGTTATTCGTGGCGACATCGTTGGAGTGGTAGCGGGTATCATTTTATATAATTATATATATCCATTGAGTAATCTCACCCGTCGTGCTATCATCGAAGGTGGGCCCATAGCAAATGACAAATGTATTGAAGAACAATTAATTGAGGCAGTTACCGAGTACACAAAAAGAAGATCCATCTATACACAATATCGTAATTTATGGGATACGAGTCCCGTTCGCCCGGCTTTTGAGAGATTGGGATATCAGTATGAGCCTCATCTTGACATCCTCCATGATTTGACGCTTGAAACAGAGTGTATTATTAAGAGTATCAGCAAGAATAAACGGGGGAATGTCCACAAGTCGATTAATAAAGGGACAGCATTCCGTGAAGCTGAAGAGAGTGAATGGGGTGCGTGCATCGATTTAATCTTGGGCACCTATAAACGTGTTGGATTACCTTGTCAGAGTCGTTCTTATTTCTTTAATGCTTTCAAGTCGTTGTCTGGTAGTGTGAAGGTTTTTGTGGCCGATCTGAAGGGAATCATTATTGGAACCAGAGTGGAGTTGTGTTTTAAGGATTTGGTATATGACTGGTATGCTGGTGCCGATGACAAATACAAGAGTTTTTATCCGAATGATGTCTTACCTTACTATATCCTGCTTTGGGGGAAAGAGAATGGTTATAAAACTTTCGATTTCGGTGGCGCTGGGAGACCGGACGTTCCTTATGGGGTACGAGACCATAAAATGAAGTTTGGCGGTCAACTTGTCGAATATGGCCGCTTTGAAAGAGTCAATCATAAACTGATATACGGTATAGCCTCAAAAGCTATTGCATGGAAGAAAAAGGTTCGGGAAAAAACAGATGATTAGCTATAAACGCCAATTACCTTTCGCGTATTTAAAGCATTCTGATGCGTCGTTTTCTGATATGATGCAATATTTGCCTCATTCGAAGAAGACCATTTGGACTTCTTCTGTACGTTTGGGGTTATTGGACGTTTTTTCTTCTTTGGCATTCGGTAAAAATGATTTCGTACTTTTGCCGGCCATTGCGCCGCAAGGCCTTGTTTTACCTTTGCAGAGGAACAAGATTGGTTATCATTTTTA
>Ga0247610_10005483_pt1 | contig 13355 bp, 1 predicted proteins | sample 174DNAGHGhighgp2_FD_193483 | JGI IMG/M metagenome (GOLD analysis project Ga0247610, IMG submission 193483) | Sheep rumen microbial communities from Palmerston North, Manawatu-Wanganui, New Zealand - 1742 DNA GHGhigh gp2 | ecosystem: Host-associated > Mammals > Digestive system > Stomach > Rumen ...
CATCAAGAGTAGTAACAATGGAAGTTCTAGCATTAAATAATACTGGAGAAGATTGCAAAGACGTAGTAATGCTTGGAAGAATTCCATTTAAGGGCAACAAGAATGTAGTTACAGGTGAAGATTTAGGTACAACAGCAACAGGTAGAATGCTAGATGAATTAAAGGAAGACGTAAATAACTTAAATACAGTTGCAATTTACTACTCAAGAAATGGTGAAGCAACCAAAGATTTAGACAATCCAGAAAATGGTTGGACAGAAATATTAGATTCATTCGATGAGATAAGATCATTCTTAATAGTAGTTAAGGGTGATATGAAAGCTGGAACAAAATTAAGATATACATACGAATATGAGCTTCCAGATAACTTACCATATGAATCAAAAATAGCAGGATCATTTGGAATATTCTACAGAATTGAAAGTGAAACATCTAATGTTGACGAATCATCTTCAGCAGATATAGTTGCATTAGAGACAGAGAAAGGACCAAAACTAGAAGTTTCACTTACAGGAGATGTTCCAACAAGATCACAAATAATAGCTGGAAAACAATTAAAATTCACAGCAAAAGTTGATAACCCAGGTAGTGTTCTAGCTACAGATGTTAAAGTAAAAGTATTAGTACCAGATGGTATGAAATATTTAATGGAAAGTGCAGAGAATGTATATACAGAAATAGATGATAGAGAAGTAGAATTACCAATTGGAGATATAGCACCAGGAGAAAGTAAAGAAGTAAAATTCATGACAAAAACAATTAATAGTTCTACTACAGATCATACATATTCATACATTTCAGTAAAAGTAGAAACAACAATGACAGAAAAAGTAATAGAGTCTGAAGGATTATCATACACCATAGTTGATTCATACTTTGACTCACAATTTACAACAGGTGAGATTGGAGATCCAGTAATTGGATCACAACAAAGATTCTACTTATATGTATACAATAACACTATTGAAACATTAAAGAACACAATTGTAGAAGCACATATTGGTAAGAACAGAAAGATTGTTGAAATTGATACAACATGCACAAACTTAGGAGATGAAAAACTTCCAGAAGATAAGATAACTATTGACGAGGAAACAGGAATTGTATTCTTCGACTTAGGTGATCTAAAAGAAAGCAGTACATTTGCATTCGATATTAGAGCAGAAGTAAAAGAAGTAAAAGAAGGCAAGATAGATTCACAAGCATATTGTGTATTCAAAGCTGATGGAGTTACTGAAGAGAGTACAAGAATTGATTTATCAATAGTTAAATCATTAGTTACAGCAAAGGATATATCAAATGTTTCAGAAACTATTAAAGAAAATGAACACTTTACAGTATCTACAGAAATAGAAAACACAGGTGCATATAGAACAAACGAAGCATTTGTAGAGTATAGATTCCCAGAATATGTAACTATTGACAAAACATTATTATCTACAGGAACAAAATTAAATAATACATCAAGTGATGGTGTAACAATAATTAAACTACCACTTATCGATAAAGGTGGAATATTAACAGTAGATACAGAATTTGTTGGTACAAACGTAGCTGGATCAGAAAATCATGAAGCTAAGATCGAAAGAAAGATTAAGAATGAGCATCAAGAAGATATCGATTTAGCACCAATTTCTGTAATAGTATTAAATAGCGAACTAACTGAACAAGAAAGAAGAGAAGCTGAAAGAGAAGAAAACGCTAGACAATTCGAAGAGAACAAAGCAAAGAACAATGGCACAACAACAAATAATACTCAAGAAAATCCATCTAATGGAAATGGTAGTACAAATAGTCAACCAAGCACAAATCCTTCAACAAATGGAACAAATACAAATAATGGCAGAAATGGAACAAATAATAATCAAACAAATGGAACAAATAATGCAACTGGAACAACTGAAACAACAAATACATCAAGCATTAAATATAACATTTCTGGTATAGCATGGATTGACAAGAATAAAGATGGTATCAAAGATTCAGATGAGGCATTATTAAAGAACATAAAAGTATCTTTATATAATTCAGATGGATCAATGGTTAAATCTACAATAACAAATTCAACAGGATCATATATTTTCAAAGAGATTCCAACAGGTAAATACTTTGTAGCATTTGGAATTGATCAAGAAAAATATATTATTACAAGCTATAAGAAGGATAATGGAAATCTAGAAAATGTGTCAAGAACAATTAAGATAGATGAAAAACTTGGAGCTATATCTGAAGATATAGAAATCAAGGATCGTAACATCATTAATATAAATGTCGGTGTAATTCTAAGAAGTGTATTTGATCTAAAAGTAGACAAATATATCTCTAAGATTAAAGTAACAAATAAGAAAGGCACAGAGGAATTTAAATACGACAATAAAGACATAGCAAAGATTGAAATTCCTTCAAGATACATAGATGGTTCAGAAGTTGAATTTACATACACAATCGATATCACAAATGTTGGAGATATTGAAGGATATGTAAATAACTTAGTAGACTACTTACCAAATGGTATGACATTTGATGCAAGCAAGAACCCAGATTGGTATAAAGGCGAAAATGAAATTATCTATGCTAAGAATATTAAAGATAGACTAATTAAAGCAAATGACAAGATTACATTACAAATTGTATTAGACAAGAAGATTGACGCAAATAATTTAGGAACAATCTCTAATAAAGTAGCAATCCTAGATACATATAACAATGTAAATGCAGAAGAAAATAAGGAAAACAATGTAAGCGTACAAAATACCTTAGTACTTGTATCTACAGGTGGTGGAACAAGAATTATATGGGTAGTTGTAGTAGCAGCTATCATTGCAGCAGTAGTTGCTATCAATAGAGAAAGACTTCTAAATATTAAGATAGACTTTAATAAGAAATATAACAACAAAGAGAAAACAAAAGATAAAAAGAAAACGAATATCCTGAAGAGGAAATATAAATAGGAAGGGGGTAAAAAGATATGAATAGATTAGATTTAAGAAAAGAAAAATTTAGATACTTATCAATATTTATATTGAGCTCCCTAATTGCAACCTTAGTAATACTATTAGGAGTACATGTATTCGTAACAGCACAAGGAACTGGACAAGCTAAGATAATAGTAAAACTAGATACTTCCAAAGTAGCTGCTTACACTAGTGGAAAATATGTACCACATAGAAAATATGATGATGGATCTGTAACAAATCCATTCCCTATCACAAATGAGACATTTAACCAATCATGGGAATTCTTCTGTTGTGAGAAGGGTATACCATATGGTAAGTTAAATCCAGATAGAGTTATTGGTAAAGATAACGCATCACACTACGAACATCCAGATAAAATCAATAAAGGATATACAATTACCAAAGGTGGTACTGATCCTGATAGAAGAACTAAAAGAGATGGAGATATTCCAAAAAATACATCTGATATAGAATACTATTGTGATTCATCAGGTGCATTAAAAACAGGTGGATTATATAAAACAAGAAAACATGACAATATTTATAAAGATCAAGTTTATATTCCAAAAGACTTTGTTGATGGAGTATATACAAACTATGTTTACTTAAAGAGAGAATATAATTTCGACTGTGAATCAGGTTTAGTATATGGAGAAGGATCTGGCACATTTAGACACACTCCAGGTGTTAACGTATCACATGCAGGTTTTGCATTTGTACTTGCAGTATTGCAAAATAGAGGAAGTAGAGCACCAGGAGCAACATATAGAACAGACCCAATTCAATGGCTTGAATGGGCATGGTGCGGTGACCTTTCTGATGGTGGTGCTTATCAATCTATTGCAGATAAGTTCTATGAGTATCATGAAGACGTTAAAAAGTATATTAGTAACAACGAACCATTCATAGATGTAATACCAGATGCAAAAGTTGGAACAGTACTTTCTGACGATAATAGTACATATCAAGTTGGACCTTTCGATATGAGCGATTTCCCTCGTTTAAAAGATTATGAAACAACCAATGAACCGATGCCAGCAGGAACTGTTATCTACAGAATTAGTGAAACTGAGTGGAGAAACTTAGGAACATCTGAGAGAGCTCAATATCAAAAAGTTGGTAATGAATATGTATTAAAAACTGATGCAGCAATTAATGGTATTGCAGATAACTTACAAGAAATAGTTTACAAGAGCAAAAATTCATTCCCAGAGGATAACAATATTAAACACTATATAGGTGATATCATTAAAGTTGAAGCAGTTGTTACAAATGAAGCTGGTCAATTAAAGACAATTGTACTTAATGATGCAATTGACAGCATTGACTATGCAGGAAATAGAATTCCATCTCCTAATGAAGAGGATATGTATATCAATCTATTAGGAAGTGATATCGAAGGCTTCGATGAATTAAAAACACTTAAATATACATACAGACATATTCACTCATATGGTAGCGGTACACTTTACAAAGGTGTTCAATGGTATTTACAATATAAAGAAAACAAAAATGAACATGGATGTACTTCATATGAGGCAGATAATAGTAAGAGCTATACATTCTATCATACAGTTGATGGAACAACATATAGCCAATCATATACAGCAGATTTTGATTATACACGTACAGCTTCTTCTGCAGATAACAACCATTGCGGTGGAAGCCATGGCTTCAAAGATTCTTCAGGAGATGCATGTACAACAACATATAGCACAGATAGCGAATATTGTACAGGTCATGATTATGGACAAAATGGATGCCCAGGATATTTACATACACATGGATCAGGATGCGACAGCGATGATTGTTCACATGAATGTGGTGAGGCATGTAAAGACGGATGCGTTCATGAGCACAGCTCAGCATGCTGTAGCTTAACAGAACACTCTTCACATAGCAGCAGCTGTGTATTCTGTGATGGATGTGAGAGCTTTGATACAGAAGATTATGCAAAAGATGTTCATGGCGGATCATTAATGTATTTATGTGATCATGATTATGAATGGTGTAGAAAAGTTGCTATGACAGACGATAAAATTTCTGCATCAGACCAATGTCAAGATGGTAACTGTGTAAGAGGCGAGTTATACTATGAAGATCATACATTTGAAATTGAAGTAGACGTACCATTAAAGACACAAATGGAGATTTATAAATATATTTCAGAAGCTAAACATGTTGGTGAATTAGGACAAGTATTCCCATCAAGAGATTCAGACAAATATCCACTTACAGGTAGAACAGCAGCTCAAAGAAGAGAAATGACAGCAGATGCTAAACTTGCAAATCCTGTACCAGTAGATAGAGGCGATTATGTAACATATACAATTGAATTAGTAAACGATTCTAGATTCCCAACATTAGTTAAAGTAGAAGATTTACTTCCAACAACTAATGGAAATGCTGTAAGAGTAGAAGAACTAGATGAAGATCATAGCTTTAAGGTTATTTACTCAGGAGGAACTCAACCAGCAAAAGATATAGAAGTTGGTCCACATAGCAAGAAGATTTATCACATTATTGTAAGACCAAATAAAGGTGAAGGAACATATACGAATACGGCTAAGTTTATAACAATGAACCATACAGCAGAGAAAATGAGATATACAACTTGGGGTGCTGGCAGCGTTCATGGAGCTCATACTTTAGGAAATATTGTCAACTACTATGAACTTGTAGAAGGTAAACGTATGCAAGATTCTGACACATATATTATTAAACAATATCATGTAGGTGTTGACAAATATATTCATGATGTAAGTCATGATGAGCATAATTTAACAATTGAAGGATTAGAAGATAATACTTTTGGACCTTCAGATGAAAGAACAAGAGAACTTGACAAATTCACTGAAGAGAAGAAAGAAGCTAACCCAGTATATGCAGAATTTGGTGACAAAGTTGAATACTATATTAAGATTTACAACACAAATAATAAACTAGTAGGAAATCTAGATAGATATGAGCCACCATACTATAATCCAGATGTTGTTTATGTAGATATAGATGATGAATTACCAAAGAAATTCAGTCATATGGAAATTGAAATAGACAATCAAGAGAGTAATACACCATCATATACAAATCCAGTTCAAAGCACCAACGGTGGCAAGATTGAATTTAGAGACGTAAGGGTGCCAATGAATGGAGTAACAACTATCACCATAAGAATGATAGTTGAAGAGCATGAAAAAGCTACAATTGAAAGAAACTACGTAAAATTCGTAAATGAGATTAGAAATATTAACTACACTGATGGACATATAAATGATGACGAAATGAATGCAATTAATAATCTTGCTGACGGTAAATATGTAGAATCTAAAGAGTACTATATCATAGATAACTATAACGTATTTATGGAGAAATTCGTATCTAACTATGATGAACTAGTAACTTATGAAAACAATGCAGCTAATTTCACAGCAGAAGATTACTTAACAACCGGTGATGATCATGCATTAATAGAATCAAGAGATTCTGGAACAAGTCCAGCAGGACCAAATGAAGCAGTAACAGAAGAACAAAAACCTGCAGGATATAATAGAACACCACTTACAGATCAAGTAAGAAGCATTACACCAAAAGAAGAATTCAAGAAGAATTATCCACTTGGTGTAGAGCAAAGAGAGCATATTACATATACAATTAAAGTTACAAATGATGCTAAAGATGTATCTGCACCAGAAGCATCTGGAAAGAAATATGCTACTCAAGCTAGAGTTGAAGAAATAGTTGATATGATGCAAGTTGGTATTACACAAGAAAACGTTTCTGCAATAATAGTTGATGCAAGTGGTAATAAAGTATCAGGAGTAAGAGGAGATGTAGCTATCTCAATTGGTGACAATGGAATAGTTTCAGAAGATGGAGTTCAATATCATAAATATTCATACACAACTCCAGAAAATGCAATCCTAAATCCTGGTGAATCACTAATAATTAAAGTTGAATGTGTAATTGATCAAAGTAACTACTACTTACTATCATTAAGAAATAAAGCATACTTCAACAATATTACAAATATTAACCACTACTCAGGAAATGATAGACATGTACAAAAAGACGATGAATATTCAGAGAATATAGCAAAACAAATAGAGACAAGTGAATATATTAGAATGAAAGATTTAGTAATAGCTGGTAAAGTATGGTTAGATTACAATAAAGATGGTTTAATCAATGATACAGGTATAACAGATGAAATGAAACAATGGTACAACATTAGTAGTTCAGCAACCAATGGTGAGAAACAAGATATACCAGTTAAACTATATAGAGTAGTAAATGGTAAAGGCGAATTATTAAGAACAACTAAGACAGATGCAGGTGGACTATACACCTTCGGTAGAGACCAACTATTAAATTACTACTCATCAGAGTACAACTATGATGGTGCAACTGGAAATCACAAATATGATGGATCATTAACATATCAACGTATACCAAAATGCGATCCAGCAAGTTATAAAGATGCATATGGTAATTATTTACCATCAGCAAAATATCAAGACTACTACATAGAATATGAATATGATGGTGTAATTTACAAGAGCACAGTCGAATATGCAAATCAAGATAACTTGAATAAAGAAAATGGAGATTTAGCTAACGATAATTATAAGATAGACTCAAATGCATATGAATTTAGAGACGTAAGAGACGAGTTTAATACAAAATATGAATATATTTCATACAACACATCTTATGATATTAATAAAGCTAATCCATCAACAATGATATATGATAAAGAAGGTCATAGATCAGAATTAATAGAAGACAGCACAAGAGCTATGAAATCTAGATCATTTATCAAAGCAAAAGACTTAGATGAGTCAATTGAAAATACAGATCTACTATGGCTATATAAGAAAGCAGAACCAGGTGATGACTTAATTCCATATACAGAGCATCTAAAATATATTAACTTAGGATTAGAATTAAGAGAAGACGTAGATATAGCTTTAGTAAAAGATGTATACAAAGTTAAAACAACAGTAAATGGCGACGAAATGGAATATTCATATAACCAAGTAGACGGCATAAACGGAGACATGGTCGTAAATGATGAGTCTGGTAGATATTTGAATAATTACATTATCAAAGAACCATATGGACTTGAGATATACGATGAAGACTATGTATACAGATATGATCAATATTTAGCCGACGCAGTAAAAGCATATAAGACACAAAATTCAGAACTAAATATTGAAGTAACATATAGATTATCAATTCACAATAGACCAACAAAAGATGATGAAAGAGTACCAATAGGTCAAGGTCGTGATACTAAACTAGATGTTAAAGTAAGTGAAATAATGGATCTATATGATGAGAATTTCATCAAATTCAAAGGAAATGCAACAGATGATACCATCAAAGTAATGGTTAATGAGTTTAACGCAGCAGATGGTGAGAATCAATTAGTAGAAAAACCATTGAAAGTAGCAGAGGCATGGTACTTCAAAGAAGGAGCACCAGGCGAGAAATACAGACTAAGCACAAATAACAATGGTTCTGACTTAAAGATATACGAACCAGATCCATCTGGAACATATGGAAAAGTAGAATTAACTTTATCTAACACATCACTATATTCACCAAGAACAGACATGCAAGAAAAAGCAACAGCTCAAGGATACAACACATTATATATTACAGGTATGGAGAATGAATTAATTCATGAGGGTGAACAATTAGACATCTTTGTAAAATATGTAGTAGATAAAGATAAACTAGAAGTAGAGAACAAGAATGAAAGATTCTTCGAGAACGCAAAAGAAACAGCTTCATTAGACATCCAAGTAAATGGCACAAGCTGGAATGCATCAATGACAGTTGATGGATCAAGCGAAGTTAGATACTTCTTAGAGAGATCTTTAAAACTATTCGAGAGAATAGATAATGGAGAGACAGAAAGATTCCTAGAAGGAATTGGACAAGTTGATATGTATTCTGTATGGTATGCAAATGACGAGTCAAATGGATACTTTGCAGGAAAACCAGCATCACTTGTAGATAGAGATTCTAACCCAGGAAATATTGGCTTAGGAGATATTGACGCAGGATGGGTTAATGGCTCTCCAACATATATTAATCCAACAAGTCCAGAAGCTGCAATGACAACTATAGAGGATATCTCTAAATATGATGATACAGCATATAAGACAGGTATAAACATCTACGCTGACATCTTAAAGAGTGGCTCATATGGAACTACATATAGCGACTACGTACATGATGGTGGAGATGAGACAATTATAAGAAAACTAAACGGTAAGGTTTGGGATGATGCTAGATCAGAAATGGTTGGAGATAACATTCAAGAATATCAATATGCAGGTAATGGTAAGTTTAGCGAGGAAGACACAGTATTAATGGATGCTAATGGCAATCCAATACCTAAGATCAACGACAATGTTCCACTAAACTATGACAATGCAGCAGCTTGGGATAAGAATACGACACCAGTAGATGAAAAAGAAGACATCTTAGTAAGAAATGCTAAAGTTGAATTAGTAGAGATTGTTCCTATCAAGGTAGGAAACGAATATCACTACTATGAAGAAGTAAAAGCAAATCAAGTTGCAGATGTAGTTCAAAATATTAGAACAGATGAGAAAGGCGCTTATGAACTAAGAGGATTTACACCAGGTAAATACATTGTAAGATATACATATGGTGACACAGTTGATCCTAACATTAGAAACTACAAGACAACTATAGGACAAGTACAAGAAGACATGGTAGTATTCAATGGTCAAGATTATAAATCTACACAATACAACTCAGTACTAGACTCTATAACAGATCCAGATGAAATAATCTTAGGATTAGAGCAACCAAACGTATCTGATGCAAGAGATGATGAGATTAGAAGACTAGATGTTATATCATACTCTGAAGTAATGAATAACAGAATAGCTGAAGTATTAAAAGGATCTGCAGTAAGAGCACCAGAGAGCGCAACAGAGATAGCACTTGCAGATACAATTAGAGATAGATTTAGACAAGCAATCGGAGGATCTATAGATCCACTAAGATATGGTATCTTATCACCACAAACTCCAGCACTTGAAGGAACTGAACTTACAAATCTATACGACGAATTAACAAATAATACATACATGACAGCAGAGACAGTTGAATTTACTGTAAGAACAGAGAAATTACTAGAAAATCAAATTGGAGATTATGATGAAAGAAAGCAAATGTCTATTGGATACCACAATATTACAGTAGAAGCAGCAGAACAACTATACAATGGATTCAAAGACATGCTTATCAAACATATTCCAGCTAGAAATTACGTAATTAACAACATTGACTTTGGTATCGAGTATAGACCAGAAGCAGAGATTTCATTAGTAAAAGAAGTTAGTGAAGTTAAGATAATGACATCTTCTAGAGTAGATAAGACAAACAATGATAACGTATTAGTTGACTTAATCTTCTTAACTAGAGAACCTACTGATGGTGGTAGAGTTGTTCACTACTTAGATGAAGTTAACTCTAAAGGATTAGAACTATTACAATTCATTTCAAATACATACGAAGACAATAAGATATTAGAGAATTTAATAGTAGCTAATGAAAACGTACAAGGTTTAATCTATATCCAATTAGATGATGATATACTTCAAGGTTCAACAGTAGAGATTACATATAAATTCTTCGCAGAGAATGACAGTGAGATTGATAGAATCTCTAGAAACTACAACGCTATAAGATATAGAAATAATGCAGCTACAAGACAATTAGTAGAAGAATACGGAAACGATATCACAATGACTGTAGTATCTGGAGCTTTAACAGAAGGACAAGTAACATCACCAGACTATAGAGCTTCAGGAACAGCAGCAAATGTATTAAGAAGAGTATTCTACAATACAGATGAAAACAGCAGCATCTTCAGAAATAGCAGAAAGATGATGGTAGCTACAGCTACAGGAAACGACCTAGACTTCTCAACAGGATATTTCGGAAGATATTTAGGAGCAGTATACTACAAAGGTAAAGGACAAACAGAGCTTCCAAATGTAGCTTCTACAGGAGGAAACAACGGATTACTTGTAAATGTGGAAGACGGATATGAAGGATATGACGTAATTAATCCACTTAAGTTTACAAAGATTATCGATTACGTAGATACAGGACTAGAGTATGTACAAGATACTTCAGTAACCGATGAACTAATTGATAGAAACTGGTACAGAGTAACAGAAGAACAATTAGTTGAATACATCTATGAATTAAGAGAGCAAAGAAAGAACGGAGTAGCAGATGCTGATTTAAGACTACTAGATCCAGACGGAATAAGATATAGACCAGTATTAACTGTCGACGATAGACAACAAGATCCAGTAAATGGAGATTTTGAGAACGAAACACCAAGAGTAACAAATAACAGTTTATCAAGATTCTTACTACCAGATATTACAATAGAACAAAATCATACAAGAACTGATACAATGCCAAAATATCCACACTATGAAGACAAGTTCGATATGCTAACCGGATCAACAGCTGAGATTAATCTACCAGTATCTAAAGTTATAGCATCAGAGACAGATACAGAGGATATGGTATATGAAAACTTAGCAGAAGTAATTGAATTTATCTCACTAACAGGTAGAAGAACAAACTTTGCAGCTACCATAGGTAATGCAAGTATACAAGAGACATTAAGAAAATTCACAAGTACACAAATCAGACAATTCGGTACAGCAGAGTTCTTCACAGCTAAACTAGAAGCTGACCAAGCTTCAGTTGAGACAATTACATTAACACCACCTACAGGTTTGTATAGATTCAATAAACCATCAATAATCTCTCCAGATAACCCTGTACAAACAAGTATCAACATAGCACTAATTATAGCAGCCGTAGCAGTAATAGGTATCGGAGGATCAAAAGTTGCAACTACACTATATAGCAAGAGACGTATCAAATAATTGAAACTGTAGTAGACTAAGACTTTATGATAAAAGACGAGGAACGCAAAAGCGTTTCTCGTCTTTTTGTATTTTTTTATAAAAATAGTTTACGGAAACAAACAACCTAGGATTTTGGTTAAGAAATGATAACGAAAAAAGGTAAAAATTAATCAAAACTTAATCTTTCAAGAAAAAAATCCTAAGAGCTAATATCCGTATATTGGTAGGCTAAATCACGCAAAACCATATAGTTGTAAAGGTTGACTAATAATATTAATATTAGTATGTATAGTTGTGATTTTAGCTAAGCCAAGCTAAGCAAACTATACCAACGAAAAGAGAAAGGAAGAATAATATGGGAAAGGCAAAATCAATCAAAACTAAAATTTTGGTAGTTTTAATTGTCTTTATGCTACTATTCTCAAGCAATGGAATGACTATAGCAGCAATTGCTTCAAGCGAAGAGTTTGAAGTTATTAATCATGGATTCTTCAAGAAAGACGAGATTTCATTCGAAGCTTTCTTCGAGGATGAAAATGGCAAGAAAATTACCGACTATTCACAGGATGTTAACAAGAAGATTAATTTGGTATTGGAAATTTCGCCTCAAGTTAAAGGTTTTTTAAGATCAGGTTATATTAAAGCCGTTCAAGTTAAAAACAACCCACTTGAGAAAGATGATTTGAACTTTAAGTTTTCAAGAATCATTGAAAATACTTTAAATGGCATTTCATACGAAGATTTTGAAGAAGAATTAGTCGAACAAGCCGAAGAAGCAGTTACACCTGCAGAAGAAAACAAATTAACTGATGCAGTTTCTACTCCAGTAGAAGCAGTTGCATCAGATGCACAAACTTCTCTAGCAGATGCTGTTGATAATGGCGAAGGAACTTCTACAGAAGAGGCTACAATTGAAGATGTAACAATCGAAGATGTTGTAGAAAACACAGAAGTAGTTACAGACGAAGATGAGCTTGTAGAAGAAGATGAAATGATATTTGATGAGGAGTATGAGAAAGTTACAATTGAGGATTTAATCAGAGAAGCAAAACTTGATATCAAGATTGCTGCAGATGATGAAATATCTTTAAGCAACGTAATCGAAGATACTAGAATTGTAGTTGAACTTGAGTTCGACAAAGAAGAAAACTTAAAAGTATCTGACTTATACAAAGCAATCAAATTACAATTAGGTGGAAAATTCATTAATGAAGACCTTGAAGAGGTTAAGGTTGGTAAGGAAGAAGAAGTAACTGTAGGATGGGATTATTCTGCAGATGTTTCACTTGAAAGTGAATTTATTAAAACTTCTCCATTCGAACTTGGAGATATCAAAGGAACAATAGTTGAAAGTAAAGTAACATTAACAAGAGATATCGATGATGAGAATTACTTACCAATTAAGAATTCAAGAATCGAAATTAATGTTCCAAAAATTAACGATAAATATCCAACA
>Ga0247610_10005484_pt1 | contig 13352 bp, 4 predicted proteins | sample 174DNAGHGhighgp2_FD_193483 | JGI IMG/M metagenome (GOLD analysis project Ga0247610, IMG submission 193483) | Sheep rumen microbial communities from Palmerston North, Manawatu-Wanganui, New Zealand - 1742 DNA GHGhigh gp2 | ecosystem: Host-associated > Mammals > Digestive system > Stomach > Rumen ...
CATGTTGGCCGCAAGAAAGGCGGAACAGTGTGCAACAAAATGCGCTCAATATACAGGACGATGCGTAAAGACGGCACCTGCAATGTCGACTACAAGGTATTCACTGCTGTGATTAATGCAGTTGGTGATGAGATATGGCGCCGATTATACGCCGGCAATATAGTGGCGATTCCGTATCTGTTCAACATGGAGGTTGTTCCTAACAAGTTCCGATGGGTCAACAGAATAAACTGGAAACGCACACATGAGCTGTGGGAAGAGGACGCTGATGCATTCAATGACAAGATGCTTGTGCGCCATGAGCCCACAAGGTACTATCTAAGAGTAAGGCACAGCACACTCAGCCGCAAACCTGGCAACTGGTACAGGCCACTTCTCTTTGAAATCCGCCCTGTAAAGGCAATGCTTAAAGGGCTTGACGATAAATACGAATTGAGATGAACAACGAAATCAGATACATAAATATCAGGGAAATCCTATCAAGGATAACAAGGCATCCGCTCCTCCAGGAAGTTAACTTGGAGCAGGTACTGCAGCATGTAATTGACTTCATAGGTATCTTCGGAATCCCCTGCATGTATGAGCACAAAGAAACCGTCCTGCATATTTGTGACTTCAAGGCTGAGCTTCCATGTGACCTCATCCGTATTGAACTTGTCAAGGACTGCAGGTCAGGCATCAGCCTTCGATCAATGACCGATGTCTTTAATCCTCAGCGTAATCATGTTGACGTTACCGAGCGCAGACGTTTTCACGAGTTGAGCTTTAAGACACAGGGCAGGACCTTGTTCTGTTCATTTCCTGAAGGTGAGGTTGAACTTGCGTACCTTGCCATTCCGGTAGACGATGAAGGTCTTCCCCTTCTCATTGATGATCCTAATTACCTGCTCGCCCTCGATGCATACATCAAGCGTGAGGTATTTGACGTGTTGTTCAGTCAGGGCAAAATACAGGGAGCGGTTCTTGAAAAGGCAGAACAGCGATATGCTTGGGCTGCCGGAAGGATGCATACCAACTTCAAGACTCCGTCGCAGTCAGAAATGGAGAGCTTCACAAGGATGTGGAATACGCTCATTCCCAGAACTACTGAGTTTGATAGACAGTTTGAGAGTCTGGGTAACCGCGAATATATCAGAAGACACGGCAGATGAAACAACAGGCACTATACAAGATACTCACAGGTATGCAGCAGGATGTTGCTGATTCAGGAATGGATAAGCAGCACGCCTATGACATACACAATATGCGCCTGCGTAACAGTGATACGAACACTATCACTGCACTTGTCAACGAAGTAGGCAACAAGAAGGCCACCGATATCAACGGTTCCGTCCCTTCAATAAAGGGCACCGTTATCGGGTTCAACACCTTGAATGACACAGGAATCATATTTACTCATGAGGAAGACGGCGTAGACTACCCTGATGTCATCGACAGGTCTTCTACTGATATTGACCCAAATCCTGGCGGCATAATAAGGGCAACAAATCATCATCTTGTTGTGCGTAATGTCTGCTCCTATGACATTATTGCCAATGAGCAAGTGCAGGGATGTATTGGTAACTCAGCTGTAAGTTTTGACGCAACCGGTACAGCTGATGTGGTTATTTGCATCAAGAAGTTTCTGTCTACACTGACGTACACTTCTTTTGAAATATCAGTAGATGGAACAGGGTTCACACTGATACATGACAATCAGGTCACTGATTTTCTCACAGTCAGCACCTTTGAGATGCAGCTTGTTAACTCAAGTCCTAAAAGCAACTATATATTTGCTGTGCGTATTGCACTCCCAGCACAAACATCAAGTATACAGACTGTTACTGGTCACGTAACTTTCCATCCCGTTGCCACCCCTGATTCGACAAGTGAGATTGAACTGGTTGACAACACCGTCTCATTCACCGTTACAGTTCCTGCAGAAGGAACAGGTCCAGAGCCCGAAGACCCTGATGAACCTCCTGTATTCCATGATGGTGATGTGATATGTGACTACCCTGAGGAACTGCCTGGCAAGAAATGTGACCACATCTATCTCGTCAATCTTGACCCTGACAACAAGAAGCGCATTCGTGTCTTTGAGTACTTCCGTGGCAACTTGAACTTCAGCACAGAGCATCCTATTGAGAGCACTGTTTACTTCGAGAACGAGAAGGTGCAGAAGGTGTATTGGGTAGATGGTGTCAATCCATTGCGTTATGCCAACATCGCGGACAAGAATGGAACAACATACTGGCGATCCAATATCATGTTTGAGTCAGTTCCTCTGTTGCATCTTCAGGAAGATGTCACTGTAAGAAGGAACAGTACAGGTGGTGTCTTCCCGTCAGGCACTGTGCAGTGGTGCTTCACTTACCTGAACCGCTACGGAGCAGAGAGCAACATCGCGTGGATAAGCCCCATACACTACTCATCTCCTGATGACAGGGGTGGCTCTCCTGAGGAAACCTGTTCCAACTCATTCACTCTGACTATCACAAAGTATGAGCCAAACGGCAGGTTTGACTACATACGTCTGTATCATATAGTCCACACAACGCTAGACACTGAGGCTGAAGTGCGCAGAGTCGCTGACATTGCCATACCCCCGAAGAAAAGCAATGGTGAATATCCTGCCGTTGTCTATACTGACACGAACACCACTGGTGAGGCTGTTGATCCCAGCGAGCTTCTCTATCTCGGCGGAATCAGTGTTGTGCCCAATACTATAGAGCAGAAAAGCAATACACTGTTTCTCGGCAACCTCACGCAGCCGATAAGCTATCTTCGTGATGTTATTGACGATATGCCTGACACAGGTACTGATGCCGTTGTAAAGCCTGTTTGGGGAACGCCTGTTTCTGACGCTCCTGTTCAGTTTGTTGAGGAGGAAAGCAATGTTCCTGCAGATATGCGTTCAGGATACTACAGCCATCAGAACCAGCTCATCTCAGACTCGTGGAACATCACCTCGTTCCGCAGAGGTGAGAAGTACCGCTTTGGCTTCCAGGCGCAGGATAAGACTGGCCGCTGGAGTGATGTGTGGTGGCTCGGCGATTATCAGAATGACAATGCCCAGCCGAAGTACAGCAATGGGAAACTCGTTACTGTCCACGCACAATACAACCTTGATGTTACCTTCGTTTCCGCTCTCCGTGGCAAGGGCTACAGGAAAGTACGTCCTGTTGTTGTGTACCCTGAGCCGTGGGAACGCAACATCTACACCGAGGGTCTCATCAACCCTACAGTATATAACGTAAAGGATAGGTCAAGTAACGCTCCTTATGCGCAGAGTTCGTGGTTCCTCAGGCCCTTCTCACCGATAGACCTTACATCAATAAGTAACAACGGCTCGCCTCTGCTTAATGTGTTGGGTAACCTTGAATTCGGCTCTGTCTCTGTGCACGGCTCGTTCAAGAAGTCCATGCCGTTCCCTGAGTCCGATTTGTTCACATCACTTGTTGGTCTGTCTGATGAGATGTCCTTCCTTGCCATAGACTCTCCGTTCTATACATCAGACCCGAATAATCCAAAGACATCACTGCACTCCTATGACCTGTCAATGTACGGTTCATGGGCAGAGTTCAGGCATAACCATCCACTTGGTGACATACAGCAGCGGAACGGCGAAATCCAGTCTATGTACAATGACAGGGTACACGGAACCGTAAATGACACTGAAATGCAGAAGAAATATTCGCTTACGTTTCCGTATTCTGAGATTGACTCTAATGGCAATAAGCGCAGGGGCTTCATAAGCAAATACGCTGATTTCTTCTATGTTGACCAGAATGTACTGACAATGAATTCTGCTGATGTCGAGTTTGACCAAACATTGCAGGCACAGAATCTCGGACAATATAAGCTCAGGATATCGGGCCTGATACCTATCACCTCGTTTGTGTCCAGCTACGACATCCTGACCAATACCCCTCCGAACAAGTTCTACACAGAGGAAAATGACGGTCTTCTCGTAGCTCCTGGACTGTACAATTCAGAAACGGTAGGTGCTAGAATGGAAGATTCCGGACATGGCTGGAAGTCTATGATAAACGGTGCTGTATGGCATGATGACCTTGCCTATGGATCGATGTGGCACACTGACACCGCAGACTATACGAACAGCGTATGCACACCTGTTGGTTTCGCAGTCTATCCCTGGCATGGCTCCGGTTCACTCAACAACGACAGTATAGGTACCAGAAGAGTGTATCCTACTGACGAAGGTAAGGATAAGAAAAATGAAAAGGAGTCCAAGAGCAGCACTGGAGACAACTACATCTCTGCTGAGCTGAAGACAAAGATTCTGTCCAATTTGCACTATAGCTACAGGACACATTCTGTGACAGACACTGAGTTTTCTGTTCCTATTGCAGTGAATGCAGGCATTGTGTTCAATCAGCAGACTGTGTCACTCACAAAGCTTGCCGCACCTGCAGGAAGCTCAGACGGGATGATGCATTATTTTGGTCAGGTTGACAAGCTGATAACGCCGATGTCTGACTACTTCCTGACTGACAACAGGCTTACCCGGAAGGGAGGCTATCCTAAAATGGCAAGCATGCTTCCGTATCTCGAGCACACATATTCAGGAAGTACACCAAGCCACATTGCATTTTATTCGCCGTATACTCCTGTCGGATACCCTAACACGTTATTCGTTCCTGAATACACTAACGTGTCCGGAGCATACAGCACAGGTGCTGACCATAATGGCTGGCTTCCTGCTGACATGAAAGACGGCGCTGACAGGTCCATGTCTTCCATATCTATCAGGTACGGTTCGTGTAATCATATCGTGTTTGTGCTTGGTTATGTAGAATTTGAAGGTTCTGTATACCAAAGGTGCCTTGATTGGTTGGGTGACACCGTCATCTATGCTCCTGTTAATGAAGCTAGTTCCGCATCACCTAAGCCTGCACTGTCTCTGTTCTGGAATCCTAAGATTAATGGAACAGCTCTGCGTGGTCACAAGTCACTGAATGCCTTTACTGAAGTAGCAGGCAATCAGGTATCCTTTGATGGTGTAACGCTTGAGTCGAAGACAGCATCAACGTATTCATACAACGCCTTGAGCTTTGACGGTTTCGTTTCAGGCTATCTGTATATGGGACAGTTCTTCAGGGATGACGATGTACCCAACAGATTCGGCGGTGACAGTGACGAGGCCCTTGAGCAGAATGTGTGGCTCCCTGCCGGTGAGGCTGTGTATCTTAAAGAAGACAACCCCGCACAACTGAAGTGGCAAGCAGGAGACACGTACTATCAGAGATATGATGCACTTCGTACCTTCCCGTTCTCGGAAGAGGACAAGAACAAGATTGTCGATATCGTTTCATTCATGACTGAGACGCATGTCAACATTGACGGAAGGTACGACAAGAACAGGGGACTCAGTAACAACAACCACTGCCGTCCCCAGAACTTCAATAAGATTAACTATGTGTATTCACAGAGGGATAATTTCTTCACCTACCAAACTCTGAATCCGAAGAAGGTTCATCTCAGCGTGTTCGAGTACAGCTTTACCTGGACACTCTCAAAGGTTGCAGGTGCCCTCCGTGATGAATGGACAAGAATTACCCTTGCTTCTTCCTATGACTGTGATGGCAATAAGGGACCTCTGAACAGGATTGTACGTCTTGACAATAATCTCGTAACATTTCAGAGCGGAGGTGTGGCTCAGATTCTGTTCAACGAGAACGTGCAGATTCAGGGCAGCGAAGGCGTTCCCATTGAGCTGGCAAACAGTGGTAAGATGCAGGGGTTAAGGTATTACACGACAGAGACCGGCTGCCAGAACAAATGGAGCATCGCTGTGTTCCCTACAGGAATCTATTGGATTGACGGCAGAAACCGTGAATTCTACTCACTTGGAGAAGGAATCACCCCGATAGCCTCATCCAAGATGATGTCCACATGGTTCCGCAAAAGGAACGATGTTACGTCGGTATGGAATCCGAAAGACTGGACAGGCTTCATGGCTTTGCGTGACATAACAACAGGAGAGATGTTCCTTACTTCAGGAGACGTGTGTCTTTGCTACGACACTCTTCTCGGGGAGTTCACCAGCTTCTACGACTACGACAAGACAGACGCGATGTTCACTCTTGAGGGCACTGTCATCACAGCTGCGCGTGACAGGACCGTTAATGAGTACACGAATATCAAGCCAAATGATAACCTGTGGTTTCATCGTTCCGACAGGCAGAATAATTGTAGGTTCTATAACCAGCAGTATCCGTTCTGGATTGAAGTCATCTGCAACGGCAACAACGAAGGTAGCGACTATGGCATGGACAAAGTGTTTGACAATATGTCCTGGCGTGCAGATGTGTGGAACTATGACGCCTCTGAAGACTCATGGCAGTACAAGCCCTTTGACACATTCACGCACCTCAGCGGATTCAACGACTACCAGAGGTTTGCTCTTTCGTTTGACAAGATAAACGGCTCTACTGACGCACAGCTCAGCAACCCGGTAAGACCGATAAATCTGCGTAAGAAGTTTAAGGTATGGCATACTACAATGCCGAGAACTGAAAGTGCAGACAACAGTGTCTTCCGTGACCGTATCCGTGACGCCTGGTGCCATATAAGGCTCACTGCAGACGAAAGCATAAGCATGTACAGGCATATCCTGCATGATATAGTAATAACGTATTTTATTCCGTAATATATGAATTATTATCCGCAATATATACATATACCGACAGCTGCACCTGTGCAGAGATACTTTGCCGATCCGCATGTCCAGATAAATAGATATGACGGGTTGACTGGCTCTTCATTCCTCGGTGTTGCTTCAAACCCGTTCGGTAAGCTTGTCAATGCCGGCAAGGCTCTCTTTGGTGATTTGGGTGAAAAGGCAAACGGTTTTTTCGGTAAATCAGGAACACTCGGGAATGTCTTTGGTGGCAACAAACTCAGTGCAAGTGCAGGCGGCCTTGTGACTGGTATCGGTGGTGCTGTAGGCAAGGGCCTGTACAGTCTCGGCACAGGTAAGTTTGATCGAGGTACCGGGGCAGGAAAGGCAATCAGTGGCATAGGAAGTGCTGCTGGAGACCTCATCGGTAAGGTCAACCCACTTCTTGGTGGTATCGTTAAAGCGGGTTCTGGACTTATCGGTGGCCTTGCAAACCGCATCTCAGGGTATCACCTCAACGATGCAACAATAGGAGCAATTAACTCTGACATCAATGCACTGAATTCAACCCGTATTGCAGATTCAAGCAACGAAAGCATAGCCAACCAGGCTGCTGCACAGAACTGGGGCGGCGCTTTCGGATTGCGTGACATCGGCTCATGGGGCTGGGCAAGCAAAGGTAAGGTACAGAACCAGTTTGACAAACTCCAACGCGGTATGCAGAGCGGTCAGAATTACATGGCTGCCAACTACGACAATGCAGCAACAAACGTAAGCAAGAATACAATGAGCAATCTACTTATAAACAGCTCGGCATTCGGTGGTGAGCTTGACCCGTTTGCACACTCCGGCAGTATGGCTACTCTTTACAGTATGGGACAGCAGCGTCTTGCACAACAACTGCAAGCTCCTAACCAGATGCAGGCACAACAGCCGATGCAGCAGCCTATGCAACCTATGCAGGGGACGCAGTATGGTTTTGGCGGTTGTCTTCCCTTCTGTTTCGGTGGCAGGAAGTTCGGATGTGGCGGCAGATTCTTCTCATTTGGTGGCGACCTTAACACGCATGGTTCAGACTTCACCAACGGTCTCGTGTATATAGACAACGGTGGTACACATGAGGAGAATCCTTATCAGGGCGTTCCTATGGGATATGACCAACAAGGCACTCCTAACGTTGTTGAGGAGAACGAAGTAATCGCGCCCAAAAGACTTCTCGGTGACGGCGGTGAAATGAGTGACTATGTCTTCTCTGACCGCATTCCTGTCACCGATGAATTTGCCGACAAATACCATGTACCCCGTGGTATCAGCATTGCACGTGCAATCAGAAAGATTACCAAAGAGAGCAGAGAAACTCCCAACGATCCCATACATGAGAACACAAACAGGAAGATACTCGCAGAAGCCCGCGACATGCAGGAGCAAATCAAACAGGAACAGCAGCAGCAGGAACAGGAAGCAATGCAGCAAGCCATTGCCCAAATGCCACCTGAACAGCAACAGGCAATCATGCAGCAAGCGCAAATGCAAGGAATGGGGATGCAGGAACAAGCTCCGGAACAGGGGCAGGAAATGTCCACACTTGGCATACCGCAACCTGCGATGGGCGCATTCGGAGGAAACCTGTTCGCAAAAGGAGGGTTCTTCAGGCCTGTGAATATGTTTGCTTACGGCAATGAGTTTAACAAGGGCATCACTCCACAAACCGCTTGGGAGGCTATCATGTTGCCAGTGTTCATGAAGCAGTTGCAGGAAGAGATGGGAGCCAGTGGTGCTGATATTCCTGCAATCATATCAAGATACAACAAGCTTCAGGATTTGTACAAGGATGCAGGTATGCTCGGTTATAACGGTTCAGTTATCGTAAATGACAACATCAAGCCACTTCAGGAATACTTCCAAAGCCTTGGCATGAATAAAGCATTCACGCAGGACCTGATTGACCAATACTACAATAGTGCAACCCACGGAGGCAGGACTCCCGACAAGATGGACTTGTTCAATCCTGACGGCAGGGGTGGTGGCTACACTGCATTACGTACCCTTGGTGCCGGTGCTCTGTCTACCGGTTCTGTCGAAGCAATGAACAACGCCCTCAACAGGTACGGTGTGGAATATGTACAGGATAACGACGGTTTGTGGAGACTGCGTCAACTCTCAGGCACTACTTCCACCGCTTCACCTGCATCCGGTTCTGTATCTCCTGAAACAGAAAAATCGGATTACGAGAAGCTTTTGGACCAGTTGAATTCCCGTGACGGAAATGGTGACGCAGGGTATGGTCCTGGTAAGCGGTGGGAGCCGCTTGATACAAGTCTGCGGATGGCTCCTATCTGGGCTTCTGGCATTGCTACACTGATGGACCAGCTTGGTCTCACCAACACTCCTGACTACGCAGGCGCTCGTTACCTTGAAAGGCTTGGTGACCAGAGTCGCGGCTATATGCCAGTTAGCTACAAACCTGTAGGCGAGAAGATGTCCTACAATCCGTTTGATCCCTATCAGGCAATGATTGCCCGTAATGCTCTTGCAGCACAGGCAAGCAGGGCTATACAGGACAACAGCAACGGCAACGGTGCTATGGCAAACGCCTCGCAGGTGGCCCTGAACAGGAACAATGCAACCGCTTCAGGTGAGCTTGCACTCAAGGGTCGTGAGTATAATGACAACCTGTACAATACCGGTCTCGGTTTCAACAGGCAGACAGACTATATGAATGGCCAGGGTACTATGTATGCCGATGCGCAGAATGCACAGAACTGGAGGCTAGGCCAGAATACGTACAACAGTCTTATTGGAAACGCTCTCGAGCTTCGTCAACAGGAGAAACAGGCGGCAGACACTGCCCGTGCACTTAACCTCAGCGCATTCATCAAGAGCCTTTCCAGTCTCGGCAAGGAGAACATGTACTACAATATGGTCATGGGTAGTCCCACTGCAGGCGGCTACAGCTTCGATAAACGCGGTGAGTGGAACTACTACAACAACTCCAGACGTCCTTCTATGGCAACAAATCCTTATGTCGCTCAAGTACCTGACTGGAGTCTTACCGATGTCGGTGCTGACATTGCAGCAAAGAATCAGACAAAATACAGTCTCATGCCTGAAGACGGCTTTGCCTGGCTGAGACGCAGACCTTTCTTTAACTATAACGGATAAGCTATGCCTAACTACAGTTTAGTAATAGACGCTACATATGACCCGCTGACCCTAAAGGAGATTGCAACCCCTATTAACGAGGCTGCAGCATATCATCAGTCTCTGCAGGACAGCTACGACAAGATGCAGCTCGCATCTGCAATGTATGCTCCTTATGTCAAGGATGACCCTGTAGCAAAGGAAATGTTCGACAGGTACATGAGCAATCTGCAGAGCGGTGCCGATGTGCTGATGAACAGCGGTGCATGGGGTCAGCGTGATACCCTGAGCAGAGTACGTAAGAGCTACGGTGACGATATGCTCCCGATTGAACTCGGATACAAAAAGCGTGAAGCCGAGGCTCAGATACAACAGCAGGGTAAGCTCAAGGGTCTTGAGTTTTCACGTGATGCACGTACTTCTCCTATTAGTTACTACTTCGATCACCCTGAAGGTGGCTACGAGATTGCCGATCCTGCTGTGTTGACCAACATGGTAGCTACCCAGATGAAGGCTTATGCTGAGCAGCTCAGGAGTCTCAATCCTGAACAACAGGCCATATTTGCTGCGCAGACAGGTCTGCCTGAATCCATGATTGCAACTGTTGCGCAGTACGGCATTCCTGCAGAGGCAGCAATCAACTGGCGCAACTATGACTTCATGAGGGCTATCATGAGGACTGCACTCGGCTCAAAGGGACTAACTATGGACGACAACGGCTACGGTGTTGCCAATGACACGTGGAGTAAGGAGTCTACCGACAGGCTTATCAATTCAATGTCTTCTGGCTTTGCAGCAGGTGCAGGTAAGGACGTTGTTAACATCACTCAGGATCCTGAGTACATGTACAGGAAACAGGCTGAACTTAAACAGATAGAGGCTGGTAGTATAGATGCCGCTCAGGGGTTTCAGTTCAACCAAGTTCCTGGTATGAGTTACTCCACAATCAATGATCCCACAATCCTTAAGGAGAATCGCAATGCCACTGAGGCTATTGAAAAGAAATATGCAGCATATTTCAACTATGGCCATATAAAGAACCCTGACGGTTCGTTGTCTGACAAGGATCTGTTCTATATGAGCAGTGGTAAGACCAGAATGCCTGAGTCAGGTTATCAGTTTGTCTCAACATCATCAAGCAGTACATTTGGCGGACACCTGCTTATGTCAAAGAACTCGTTCATGAATGAGGCGAACAAGAGATACCGAAGCATGGACAAGACAAAGATGAACCCCGCAGAGGGTGAGATATTATCTCCTTCATATCAGTGGAACAAATTCGTACAGGATATGACCGCTATTCCTGGAGTTACATACGACGCGCAGGGCGGAGTATTAAGAGTCAACGGGCAGCCTGCAACGCTTGAAGCCATTGAAGACCGTCTTAACGATTGGCATAATTCACAGCTCCCGTCAAGGCATCATATGATGTCAACCACTATGGACAAGGGTAATCTTAATGGCAATTTCCGCGGCCTGTCCGGATACCGTGTGCAGACTTTTGATAAGAACGGAAATTACAAAAAGGAAAAAGGCAGCGTGTTCGACAAGGATATTAAACCTGTGTCAATGTCAAATGTCATTGCAAATGCTGAGGATGTTCACGTATCCTTTGACACATATCGTGGTAAGGAGGGCATAATGGTACAGGCCGTCGATAAGGACAACAAGACTACACTGTATCACATACCCTGGAACGAGATTCCTGAGGTAAGCACTGTTCGCATGAACTTCTCTGGATATGTTGATGCGGAACGTGCACTCAAGAGAGCGCAGCGACAGTATAAGTTGTCTGACGCCGAAGTCCAGAACATAGTCAGCGACGGTGGAAAATCATTCCTCAGCTATGCTCCTGTCGGCTCTCCTGAATACGCAAGACGCTACAAGATAGTAGGAGACCTTGCAACAGCGTATAACAACTTATCTGCTGCATATATAAGTCTGCTCGGAACCATAGGAATTACACAGAAGGTTCCTGATGTCAACATGATGCCCTACGCAGGCAACTATGCTAAAACACCTGAATAATCATGTCAAGTAAAAAGAAACCTACAGAAGCGGATATCAGAAGGGCTGGTATAAGCCCTCTTACCGGATTGAAGTCACCGATAACCTCCAATCAGCAGGAGGCGGATGAAATAGCCGAAATGGAGTCGCAATATGCGGCGTCACTTAACAAGACGCAGAGGGCACAAAGGGGTATTGACGTGTCCTCGGTTACTCCACTGTCTGGTTTAGGGGAATCTGTACCGTATGAACAGGGTTCTGTCGGCGCGGAGTTCGGTAAGAGTAAATACGACAGAGGTGATATGCTCACCCCAATGACCAGTTTTGACCAGCTCTCTCAGCGCAGGTACGAAGAACAGCCTTGGTATGACGTTGCAGCTAACGGTATAGCAAAAGCATTTGGACGTGCAGCTACCAGTTTCGTAACCGGAGTTGCAGGTGGTGTATTCGGTGCTGGTGAGTTCCTGTACCAGGGACTTAAGAACGGTGAATGGAATGCCGCCAACCTGATTGACAACCATTTCTCAAACGCTCTCGCTGATCTTGACGAATGGGCAGACAAGAACTTCGTCAATTACAAGAGCGTTATCCAGCAGCAGAACGAAGAGAACGGTGAGTGGTACAAGAACCTTACCGGTCTCAATATGATTATGGATGACATAGTCACCAACTTCGGGTTTGTTGTAGGTATGGGTGCAGCCGCCGCAGTAACCGGTGGTGTTGGAGGTGCTGTTGCTGGCGGCGCAAGAAAGGCGGCTGCTGCTGGTCTCCGTGCTGCACGAAGGGCTGGAAATATGGCGAAAATAAGTGCTGCTACAAAGGCTGCTGGTATTGTGCAGAATTATGGAAGGCAAACAGCTGAAGCGCTTACGCTTATAAACTCTTCTGCTGGTGAAGCTGCACTTGAGGGTCTTCAGGTAAAGCGTGAGATGATGCAAGAAGAGGCTGATCGTATTAACAGTACAATTGACCAGAATATTAACAATGATCCAAACATAAAGGCTCTTGATAGTTCCTATCAAGCTCAAATGCAGCAGCTTGATATGATGTACATGTCTGACCGCAGCAATCCTGAGTATGAAAGGCAAAAAGCTGCTATTACTGGTGAATATCAGAAACAACGTGAGCAGATGTCTGAGATATGGAACCAGAGGAGACAGGCTGCCCTTCAGGAACTTGACGAAGCTTCTGACAGGGCAGGTACGGCTACAGCACTTCTCAATATGGCTATCCTTGTTCCTAGCAACTTCAATTTGTATGGCAGGCTTATAAACAAGTCATTCCGTAATGCAGAGAAAAGCGCAGGGCATTCATGGGCAGTAAACGGCAGTGAAATCTATCGTCGTAATGCACTCAACCAGCAAAACATAATCGGTAGTATCAAGGGCAAATCGTGGGGGGATATAAGAAACACGGCAAAGAATTACAGGAGTAGAACCGCTCTTGGCAATATAGCAAAGCGCGAAGCAAGCGCTATTTTCTCTGAAGGTATCTACGAAGAGATGGGCCAGGCTGCCGCAAGCACAGGTGCAAAAGCCTACCATCAGTGGAATGATGCCGACAACTACTGGCGTGCAAG
>Ga0247610_10005487_pt1 | contig 13350 bp, 15 predicted proteins | sample 174DNAGHGhighgp2_FD_193483 | JGI IMG/M metagenome (GOLD analysis project Ga0247610, IMG submission 193483) | Sheep rumen microbial communities from Palmerston North, Manawatu-Wanganui, New Zealand - 1742 DNA GHGhigh gp2 | ecosystem: Host-associated > Mammals > Digestive system > Stomach > Rumen...
CAGAAAGCAGGCGCTCATCCAAAATGTTATGAATATTTTTCCCCACCGGACACTTTGGGTTTGGATTTTTATGAAAGGCAAAAAGTGTATCGTGTTCCAAAGGCTCAATCGCTTTGTAAACATCTAAAAGGCTAATTTCTTCCGGCATTTTCAACAATGTGATACTACCGCTTGCACGACCACGGGGAATTTGCACAATCCCCGCAGTCTTTAATTGCAGCAAAATATTACGGATTATTACCGGATTGACTTGTACCGAACCAGCCAAAAATTCACTCGTAACGTGATATTCGTCTTTAAATGTTTCAATGGCGGTCAATATGTGCAAAGCTATTGTAAATCGGCTTGAAATCTGCATTTAGCATATTCCGTTAACAGAGTTCGGCATCACCGAAGCCAAACTGGGTTAAAGAACCTTCTTTAGCTTGAATGCAGATAAAACTAAATTCTCCGTCACCGGTGTTTTCAATTGTTCTGGCAACACCGGTTGCAACTCTCACAGCCGAGCCTTCTCTAACGTTGATTTTGTTATCGCCAACAGTGATAATACCTGTTCCCTTCAAAACAATATAAACCTCTTCATTTTGTTTATGTTTGTGATTAAACGGAACTTTAAATCCTTTTGGGGTAACATTAACAGAAATTTCACAACTGCTTAAATTCAAAGCATCGTGCAAAAAAGCTTTGCCGTTCTCAAGTTTGGCAATTTGTTCAAATGTTCCTAAATCGGTATTTGTATAATCAGTCATTGTATTTCTCCTAATTGTAATAAACTTTGTTACATTTCAAGAATGTGATATAAAGCGAAATATTTGTAATGTCAATAGTTACATTTCATTTTTTTGTAATTTATCAAATGTACCTTTTCCATAAATATTCTTATAAAGTATAAGGATTTGTTATGAAGGTATTGATTGAAACAATTACTAGCCGCAAAGGTTATAAATCCTTTTAAATTCAACAGGTTGAATCGGGAAAAATTATTCAATTTTTACCGCCGTAATACCGACACCACCTTGCCCTGCAAATCGGAGTTATCTTTCCGCTCGCAAGAAACGAAAAAGCAGTCACAATCAACCAAAGCTATAACGTGCTGGCGCATTTTATTGTTCCATATATACTAATCGCAACTATTTGAACATTCAATTTCGTTTGATTTGTCTTCCGATACACAACGTTCCATACATTCATCATAAAATTTTCCTAGTGAATATCCACCATAAATCATTGCGGCTAAAAACCATATTATCACAAAAACTACCCAGCATAAAGCAATTTTATATAGAATCTCTATAACCTTCCTTATTTTTTCTTTCATTTAATCCTCTTTAATGTTCTATTTCTGTTCTATTATTAACGCAGAAATTTTCGGAGTCAATAAGTTCATGATGATTTTACCATATTTTCTCCGTTTGGCTGTGTTAAATAAAACCTTTTGAGGTAAATACAGATTTTTAGAAAATATATCATCTTTTCTAAAATTACCTCTGTTTATATTTCAGATATTTTAAGGATTTTTTATTTTTGCAATGATAAATTATTATCAAAATTAAGAAAGGATAAAACGTGAAAATTTTAGTATTAAACGGTAGTTCTACCAGACAATGAAAGAAAAGCAAATGAAAAAATTTTTAATGGCGGCTTTAATAGGATTATTACCGATCCCCAATCTTGTTTTTGCTAATGACGTGCGGGTAATTCCTTATCCGAATGGACTGGATATAAAATCCGAATGTGCTTCTGCGACCCCCCAAGAAATAACTCACAAAGCCTCACCTTATTTTAACATGCCGGATGTTTTTGAACTCACCTCTAACGATCATTTGACAATTTTGACGCATTATCCGACATATCAGCAAACAACGGAATATTCTTGCGGTCCGGCAGATGCACTGACCATTTTATGGTATTATGGCAAGAATGATGTTATCGAAAAAGAATTGATCGAAAAAATGGGAGCAAGTTTTGAAACCGGAACCACTGTGAAGGGGATAGCAAATTACTTTAACAGCCTTGGCTGGAATGTTAAAACAAACCTTGAGGGAAAATCATTTGACGATTACGAGGAATTTGCTGATTTTGTGCAGGAAGAATTAAAATCGGGACATCCGATTATGGTAGAAAATGTTTTTATGGGTGGCCATTGGCGTGTTATTATCGGATATGATACAATGGGAACGCAAACAATCGCTGATGATGTTCTGATTTTTGCCGATACTTACGATGTGGCAGACCATAACCAAGACGGATATTCAATTGAAAACGGAGAAAACTTTTTCTGGACTTGGTTTGACTATCAAGTATTGCCGGAAAATGAGAGGAAACAACCGTTTGTCGTGGCATATCCGACCAAAACCGATGAATTATAAAATGTATCATTGGAAGTATCTCTTTTCTTATTTATTCAAGAGTGGCGAGGATATAGGATACGAACTTGGGCAGGTTAGAAGCTAATAAAATCAGGGCAAAATGGTCTGAGTTAGCTCAAACCAAAAGTATCTATTTTGGTGTGGCGGGCGGTATCTTTTCAAAAATAATCAAAAGTGACATCTTGGTCGCATCAAACGAATCTTTTGCAAATACCCGCAAACATTGGGCTTTCTCGCCCCCTTTAAAACATAAAAAAAGAGGAAGTATATCTTTCCTCTTTTTATTATGGTGGGTTCTGTAGGGTTTGTAAGCTAAAAATAATCCGGTGAATTATTTTTAGCGAAAACTATAGCTGTTGTTAATGAGCGACTTTGTGGCAACACAAACCAAGCGAATTTACAACTAAGCTTGACCGTAGCGCAGTTACGGCGCACCATAAGTGCACCGTTACGAAGCAAGACCGAACCGTAGGTGAGAGTTCTACACAACAAAAAAGACCACCCACAAGGGGTGGCTTCTTATTGGTGGGTTCTGTAGGACTCGAACCTACGACCAGACCGTTATGAGCGGCCGGCTCTAACCAACTGAGCTAAGAACCCGACAGCCATTACGTTTTACGTTAAATAAAATTCATAGTCAAGCACAAAATGCGCCCACGGGAAAACTTTTTTAATTAACGGTGGATTTCATGGGTAAAGCGCTTGCAAGCAAAACACCGATAAAATAAACTGACGGAAGATTAAACGTAAAATAAGGATACGCAACCATGCCGATACGGGTTCTGCCGGATAATCTTATCAACCAAATTGCCGCGGGCGAAGTGATAGAACGCCCCGCCTCGGTGGTGAAAGAATTGGTGGAAAACGCCATAGATGCCGGCGCAGACCGTATTGAAGTTACCTTAAAAGCCGGCGGTAAAACCCTTATTACCGTTGAAGATAACGGCAAAGGCATGACCAAAGCAGACTTAGAGCTTGCGGTTGAACGCCATGCCACTTCCAAATTGCCGACAGATAATTTATTTGATGTCAAATTCTTAGGCTTTCGCGGTGAAGCCCTGCCCTCTATCGCTTCCGTTGCCAAAATGAAAATCATCACCCGCCAAAAAGATGATGACAGCGGTTGGTCATTAGAAATTAAGGGCGGCAAAAAAGAAAAAATTACACCTGCCGCCTGCCCGAAAGGTACCCGCATAGAAGTCCGTGACTTGTTTTACGCCACCCCTGCCCGCTTGAAATTCTTAAAAACAGACAGTGCCGAAGCCGGTGCTTGTGCCGATATTTTGAGCCGTATTGCGTTGGCAAACCCTGCCGTTTCTTTTTATCTTTATGCCGAAGAAAAGAAAAAAATCTCCTTAGATGTCACCACCGGCGATATGTTTAATGCACGTTTGCGCCGTGCCGCCGAGGTTATGGGCAGAGATTTCTCCGAAAACTCTTTAGAAGTCAGCGGCGAACGTGAGGGTATGAGCCTGAGCGGTTTAATCAGCCTGCCGACATACAGCAAAGCCAATACCTTATCGCAATATCTGTTCGTTAATAACCGTCCGGTTAAAGATAAACTGCTGCTAGGTGCCTTAAAAGGCGCTTATGCCGGCGTGTTGGAAAATTCGCGTTATCCCGCCTGTGTGCTGTTCTTAGAAGTTGAGCCGATGCATGTTGATGTCAACGTACACCCGACCAAAGCCGAAGTTCGTTTTTTTGACCAGCAAGGCGTGCGCTCACTCATTGTCGGGGCGATAAGACAAGCTCTTTTAGAAGGTGACAAACGTGCCGCCAATACCGGCGAAAAAGACCTGTTAACCCGATTAAGTCAAAAGCTCAGTGCGGATTATATTCCCTTTAATCCGGCATCTGAAACAGAGGGCATACTTAAAGAAAATATCTACCCGCAACCTTATGAAACAGGTAACCAGCCATCTGCTTATAAAGATAATATCTATCCCAAAGAAAAAACTTCCCTTTTCCAATCTCATGCTCCGAAAGCCAATACCCATGGCACCGGTGTTTTGCCGGAGCTGATGGCAAACTTCTCGGTCAAAACCGAAGAACCGAGTGCCGAAGACTATGAAAAAGCCGGTCCCTTAGGGGTTGCCAAAGCCCAGTTTCATGATACCTATATCTTAGCACAAGCCGAAGATGCGCTGATTTTAATAGACCAACACGCCGCCCACGAGCGCATTGTTTTAGAGCGTTTGAAAAAAGCCATGGCAGAGGGAGAAAAACTTCCCTCACAGATATTGCTGATACCGGAAGTGATAGATTTATCCCTAACCCAGAAAGCCGCGCTAAACGAAGAAATTCCGGCTTTGGAAAAATTAGGGCTTGTCATCAAAGATTTCGGTAATGATGTCATGGTAACCGAAGTTCCGGCCTTAATCAAAGATGCCGCCTTAAAGAAAATGGTCAAAGACTTGGCAGATGAGATGGCTGAATGGGGAACGACAACCACCGCCGAAGATAAAATCAACCATATCGCCGCCACTATGGCCTGCCACGGCTCGGTGCGTGCCGGCAGAAGATTAAATATTGCCGAGATGAACCATCTGTTAAGAGAAATGGAACAAACCCCGCATGCTGCCCAATGCAACCACGGTCGCCCGACTTATATTCGTCTGGAATTAAGCGATTTGGAAAGACTTTTCCACCGTTAATAAGTCCCGCCTTGCAATTTTGTCACCACCCCCTATACTTTTAAGAGTTAAACATTTCTAGGAGAAAAAAGATGAAAAAAACACTTGTTGCACTTTGTGCCGTATTGTTTGCCTTTAACGCTAATGCCTTAGACGTTGCCGGCGGATTACGTCAAGTTTCTGCCGCCGCAGATTCTGCCGCTGACAAAATTGAAGGTGTCAAAACCGCTGATGACAGCGCTAAAGCAGATGCAACTTCTGCTCTTGAAGCCAAAAAAGCTGAAGCACAGGCAGCCGTAGATGCCCAAAAGGCAGAATTAGAAGCCAAAGCCGCTGAGCAAAAGGCCGCTGACGAAGCAAAGAAAGCTGAACAGCAAAAAGCCGTTGATGATGCCAAAAACAGCTTAAATAACTTAAAGAACGCATTTTCAAAATAAGTTTTTAGAAACGAAAAACACCCGCCCGACCGCGGGTGTTTTTTTTAATTTATCGCAACATTGTTGCAAACTGGCTTAACGAACATCAAATAAAAACCAAAGGCAGAATATTACTGCATTAGATGCTATCATCGGAGTAGCAGCTCCTTTAGTAGAAAAAATAGTGAGAAAAAAAATTGCAAACTGGAGTGGAGGACCTATTTCGTGGGGCACTAAGCGTGTTTGGTTAGAACCAGATAAAGACACCGACACTCATGGTCGTTCGGGCTTTTCAATTCATGGTGGATTGAACAAAGGTTCTGCCGGATGTATTGATATTCCACGACAAACAGGAAAACTAAGTAGATATTTAGATAACTGTCAAGATTCTGTACCAGTTCGTGTTAAATATCCCAAAAATTGGTAGCTTAAATATCAAAGGCAAGGAAAAAATCCTTGCCTTTGATATCATATTATTCTAGAATCACCACTGTATATACTCAGAGGAAAATATGATGTTTCAAGAAAAGATAAAAACCTTTACACTTGTCTTAAAGAAAAATACAACAGAAACATTTAAATTACTGTGGCAATTTAAATGGTATGTATTGGTGTATTTATTTTTTTATTTCGCTTTAGTTATGGAATATCTCAATCCTCCGGAAAAAAATTCTCCACTTTGGAAAGCTGAAGCAATGGAAGGAAGTTGGAACTATATCAACAAAGAAGTTTATATGGGTAGTCTGAGAGATACATTAATAGAATTTCTACTGTTATTTTTTATAGCCACCAGTAATATGCGCCTTCACCCTCTATTAGCAAAATCCATACTTTTATTCCCCTTAATATGCGCACTGTTGACAATTTTAATTTCAATGACGGAACTGTAAGGAACTACTGGATGACAGGCGAACGAAAAATATACGCAAAAAAAATTTTATTCTTTATATTGGGATATATCTTTATTCCAAGAGGATTAGCTTTAACGACACCTTTTTTATACAAAATAGTAGATTTTCATACAATCGTAAGCTATTTTCAAGTTGCTTTTCTCATTATATATCTTGCCTTCCCCGTTCTATATCGTAAAGATATGCCCAAACGTTTTCCTAACAAATATATGTTTTATGCTCTGCAATATTTCATATTTTGGATTTTGGGTATTATCTTAGCCTTATATACAATAGAATAATCAAGCACCATAAGATAAATTAGCAAAATATTTCTCCCCGTTCGGGCATTAAAGGTGGAAAATTTTGCGAAATAGTTACAATAAATTAGCAATGGGTTTGATAAATTGCGGTGCTATCGTTGTGAGCCCACCAAGGCGCACGAGCGTACTAAGACGTACGTGACGCGCCGCCGAGTGGCTTCCTCACGGCGATTTGACCGTAATTTAGCAAGCCCCCTAAATGGAGGAAGAGATTTCGGGGTCCTTAAAGTACACCTCCACCGCTTTTGCGATGGCAACAGCCAGCTTCTTGCGGTAAGAAGGATCACGCAAAGCCTTTTCTTCATTATGGTTAGAGAGATAGCCGAGTTCAACCAAAACAGACGGGATATCCGGTGCCTTTAAGACGGCAAAACCGGCGAATTTATGGGTATTGGTAACGAGTTTCACGATACGGCGCATTTCACTAACGACATAAGCCGCAAACTTGGAAGATTTATTCCGGCTGTCATTTTGCGATAAAGAAATCAGCACGTCGTTAATTTCCGGCGAATTATCGGAGAAGTCCATCCCATCAATAATATCGGCTTTATTTTCACGTTCGGCAAGGGCGGCAGCTTCTTTATCAGATGCGGTTTCGGAGAGGGTATAAATAGAAAGTCCTTGCGCTTTGCGGTTATAAGTTGAGTCGGCATGCAGACTGATGAACAAATCGGCATGGTAACTGCGGGCAATTGCCACACGTTGACGCAACGGAATAAAGATATCGGTAGAGCGTGTCATATAGACCTTAAAGCCCTTAGCCTCCAACTGTTTACGCAGTTCTTTGCCCATAGAGAGGGTAACATTTTTCTCATAAGTTTTATACGAACGCCCGATAGCACCGGGGTCTTTACCGCCGTGACCGGGGTCAAGCACAACGATTTTTTTACGATGCGGATTAGGTTTATAGGTAGCAGCATTGGCGGCAGGTTTCGGATTAGAAGAAATGCCCTGTGTGCTTAAATCAATCACCAACCGCCAATTACGCTGTGCGCCGGTCGGCTCTAAGGCAAATTTCCGCTTGATATTGGCATTATTGTTAAGCTCAAAGACGAGCCGTTTACCCTTCCCCCCGCCGATATCACCCATGCGGAAACTTTTAATCAGCGCATTAGCTCTGACTTTTGGGGTTGAGGCAAACGTTGCATTTTTAAGATCAATCACCAAGCGCTCCGGATTACCGAGCAAAAACGCGTCATACTGGAATTTCTCGGTACCGTCAAACACGATTCTGATACCGTCAGACTGATGACCGGTACGAATATCGCTCACCCGATTAACGGCAAAGCTGTTGACAGCATAGAAAACGCAAGACAAAGCCAGCAAAATCGCTAAGAAAAATCTTTTACAGTACATCAAGTTCACCATAAAACCTCAAAGTTTCAGACTTTATTTAGTATAACGCGGTATTATTAAAATAGTTTTAAAAATCTTACTTTTAAAAAAAAGAAAATTAAAGTTTTATTTAGAAATAAAAGCTAAAATGTGGATGAAATGAGAGTAAAGGAGATTACAATGAGCGAAGAAAATAAAGTTAGCAAAAAAATCGGCGGTTTAGCATTAAAGATGATAAAGCTTGCCAATACCGGTGCCAAGAAGTTAGAAGACTATGCTAATAAATCGGCTGAAGAAAACCAAAACGAGAATGCCAAAAAATTAGCATCTTTTATGAACAAAGTAACCAAAAACTTAGATGAAAAAGAAGCAGATTATGCCGAAGCCGTGGAAAAAAATGCCGATGATTTAATCAAAATCGGAAAAAATGCCTTTTCTTCCGCCAAGAGGGTATGCGGTGAGATGAAAACCCGCGCCGAGGTTGCCAAAGAAAAAGCCGAAAAAGACAGTAAAGAAGGCGAAGATACCCCGAGCGACAACGCTTAAAAATATTTCATTGACAAATTGACAAAACAAATGTACAGTTAAGCACATTACCGTACATTTATGTTTTATTATGATAAAACAAGCTGAGATTTTTATGAAAAAAGAATCAGTTAGTCGGTAATATTGAATCATGATATCAACTACATGTTTAACAAATAAAAATTTTAGCTTATGAAAAAACAAGAACAGCAAGAAATTCCTGATGAGCTTAAAGCCATCAATGAAGCCCAGAAAGTTTCTTACTTAAAAAATGTCTGGGTTGCCATCTACGGCCCGCTGAAGAAAAAAGAAGAGAAAGTGAAAGGTCGCACCCGTTGTACGTACAACTGGAAAGCTCAGCCCTTTGACAATGTATCGTCTTTTCTGCGCCGCGAAATCACATCTCAACTCATCAAAACGGATACAATGTTTGATGAGAATGACAGCTCGCTTCGTGATGAGTTCTACAACCGTATTTACGTTACATTGAACCAATTGCTGGATGACAATCAATGTTTTGCAGATACACTCCGTGATGTGCAGTATATTACCAAATCCGTAAACGAACTGACCACCCCCATACAGGATAAGGTGAAAGAATTTCTTATTTGGCACAACTGTGGTCTCCCCGTTTCTCTTAAGGAAAAACGTCTGCTTAAGCAGTGCTTAAAGAAGTTCTTAAATGCCAGACCTCGCACGGAGAAAGCTACCGCGCGCATTTATAGAGAAAAAATGAAAGAAATCTATGCCGAAAGCGCTACATTATTAAAAAAAGCCAAATATTTCTCAAAGAAATTGGTTGATTTGTACGCGGAAAGCGTAGCTCTCCGAGATGTCAATGAAGATGACGAAAGGGTTATCTCCTACAAAAAGCGTGAGAAAGCAGCGATTAAAAAATATCTTAAGATCGGAAGCCGATGCATTGTGTTATGTAGAGAAAATGCTCTGAGCACATCTTATAATATTCTTTATGGAAACTTTCCGACTTTGGAAAACAAACTTCTCAATGCGAACCGGTAAATCATGCTGTTTAACTTTTAACCCCGCCCTGTAACAAGGGCGGTTTTTGTTTTTAAACAGTGCTTGACAAAAGTATGGCAACGATATATCTTGCAAAGCGTAAAATCTTAGTATGGAAATTATTAGCCAAAGCATAAGCTTTCGGCAATTAAAAGAAAAATATTTCACTTTAGTATATCACATTTTAAATTCCAAAAGCTTATGAAACAGAAATTAGATGTCGGTCTGATTGAGTTCGGTCTTAAAAAGCAGATTTTCATCTCGCAAACGGTGCTGGATTTACTTTATCTGCCGCTGATTTACGAATTTGAAGTCTGCCCAACCGGTACTTGGCTTATTAACGGTTTTACGGAAATACCGCAATCCGTCAGAGAGCGTCTGGTACGCTTATCCTTGCAATATGACAAAGAAGAAACAACTCTGATTTTAAACCGGCGTGTAGCTTGCATCCTTTATACCATGCTTGATGAAACGCGTCATGATGAATATGGAGATTTCTATGAGCATATTCAAGATTTAGACATGGTCAACGAACCGCATTCGCCAAATTACAAGGCACGGTTTGATTACGGCTCGCCGCTTGATGCCGTTAAAGAAATTTTTCTTTGGCACAAATGGGGGTTAGAAATGAGTAACGCGAAATTGAACGCCTTAAAAAACATCTGGGAAAACCTGCTTAGACAAGAAGACGGCCCTAAAGAGCCGGAAAAACAGAAAAGCTGGATTGTTGCAGAAAAAGCCAAATTTCGCCAAACTCTTAAAACCAACCGGAAAAAAATCAAATCTGCCATGAACGAGATTACGCAATTGGAAAATCTCATCAATAAGTTCTTAGTCAAGAATTACGTTGATATCAATGACAGAATTGCCGTTTTGAAAGCTGCCGATAAATATCCGCAATTACAGCAACTCCGAACAACGCAAGGCAACATGATGAGTGATTTAGACACCCTGCTTGATGAAAGTACCTTAATTGAGATTAAACTTGCCGCCTGCGAGATACCGGCATTTTTTACGGCAGATTTTACGATTGAAACCCCGCCACCCGCAACTTTTAATCAGACCAAACCATGACCGGGCACCTCTTTTTAAGAGGTGCTTTTTTTATCATAAACAAAGCTTGACAAAGCATAAAAGACGATATATTTTCCATAACGCAAAATCTTAGTATGAAAATTATTAGCCAAAGCGTAAGCTTTCGGCAATTAAAAGAAAAATATTTCACTTTAGTATATAACTTTTTAAATTCCCAAAAGCTTATGAAAAATTTAGACGTTAAGCTGATTGAGTATGGTCTTGCTCACGGCGTATTCATGCCGCAAACCGTGCTGGACTTGCTCTATCACCCCCTGGAGATGACCCATTCCGAAGGCTCTCATGAAACTTATTCCGAAATTAACTGGTCGGTCAACAACTTTACGGAAATTCCGTTTGCTGCCCGCAAGAAACTCGTTGAACTTTGTTTCATCAGCAATGCCGAAGAAACCGCATTGGCGCTGAACCGCCGCTTTGCCTGCACCATCTATGCGCTGTTAAAAATGCAGAAAGATGTTACCAAAAACGCAAACGGCTGTGAGGCTTTCTTTGAAGAAGCTGCTCCGAATGAAGTTATGCAAGAGATTTTTCTTTGGCACAAGTGTGGCTTAAAGATGACCAATGCCAAGCTTTACCTCTTAAAGCGTATCTTCAGCAATGCTTTCCCTTGCACGGATGTTATGTCTCAAGCAGAAGCAGATAAGCAAAGATCTTTGCTTAGGTTTCAGCTGACGAAAAACAAGCGGAAGACACAGCGCCGTACCCTGAAACTGGCTTTAACTCAAGGTTTTATTCACGCCTACCTTGAAGATGATCCGAATGATATCAAAGAGTTAGATGCCTTAAGAAAGGAAGAAGAAAAGCTTAAAGATTGCCTTGAAGCATTGCAAACCGAATATTCCGAGTTGGAATTAAAGATGACAGCCATGGAAATTTTCCCGATACTTCAGGAAAATTTTCCGCTGACGGAAGAACGGTAAAAATTAAAGCCGCCCTCTTAAAGAGGACGGCTTGTTTTTTTGTAACGCATAATACTTAAAAGAGATTTTTTTAGAGCAAAGTTTTAACAACTTCCGGCAACATTCTGTACGCCCCGCGACAGAGATGTTTACCGCCGCTGACTCGGATGATAATCCCCTCTTTGATGAGCTCGGCGTGATGGTGCCAGGTCTCGTTTGAAAGATTATCCAAACAAAACTTGAGGTTATTCACCAAAAAACCGACACAGGCAACATCTAAAGGTTTCTCATCATCACCGGCCGCAGAATAATCCCAGTAACGTTCATCAAGAGCAAGCAAACAATCATAATCGGCATGGGCTATTCCCCCCTGCGTGATACGTTGAAGCGCAATTTCCATCAAGAGCTCACCGCTCTTTTTGTCTTGCTGAACACAGTACTGACCATACTCTGCCATAAAGTTCATAAACTTAGCGCTAAGCACTTTGGATTCACGGTCAAACGCTTGTCTGACAAGTTGATCCAGCAAATAGCACCGAACAATGTTACGCTGCGAACGTCCGTAAAGTTCGTCCACATAGTTTAACCCGCAAGCTGCAGCCACGGCTTGAAGAAACGCGTCCTGTTCCATAATTTTTGTAAATTAAAAAGTAAAAAAATAAAAAGACTAATAAACCTAAACTTAGGTAGATAAGAAAAGGCTAACACCATAAATAAAAACTTGCAACCGGAAAAAAAATTTTTTTTTAGAGCTCAAAGAAAAATTGACAACCACCCGAAAATGTGCTATTTTTACTATCAGAAAATTCCTATTGTGTCCGTTCTATCCTGTTATGTTAATTACATAAAACAAGGCTTTAGGCACAAAATTTAAGTTTAATCCCTAAAAAAATAATCATGTATGGGAAAATTTTTAAGATTGGCAAGCTTAAGCCTTATTGTGCTTTTTGCCTTAACAAGTTGCCGCCGCACCGACAAAACCGTATATGGTTATGAAACTGAAATAAAATGCCAGAAAAAAGACGGCTATCAGTATAATACCTATATTGTTAAACGGTCAGACGGCAGAGAGTGGCAAACAACGCACGTTATCGCCTACACCGGAAGAATAGAAGGCATAGATATGCTGGTACCGGTAGATGGCATTAAAAATTTTAAGCGTATTGCCACCTCAGATGGGCAAACAGAAGAAGCCGAACACATCAATGAAGCATGGACGACCGTTTCAAGAACCGTTATCAATCGTTATCGCGGTTCGTTATTAACCAAAGCCGGTAGCGTTGATATCCCGAGGTGCGTGATGCGAACGATAGAAACAGATGTGATATTTACCGACGAAAAAACCGGCAAAGTCATCATCTTTGAAAATTCTATCAAAACCGAAATCACCGCCAACGGCATTGAGAAGCAGGCCAAATTCAATGATGTAAAACTTCTTTACGAAACGATTGGAGAATATGTCGGCACCTATTATGTGGAAATTAAATCCACATTAAACGGCGAGCCGTTCAGCAAATCAAGAGCTGAATATGACATGTATCTCCCCTTACGTTAAACCGCCCCGAAAGGAGCGGTTTTTTTATGAAAAAAGTTACCCACAAGATGTCGCAAGCGTGGTAAAGGCGCGCGCCACTTATGGATAACTTTTTAAGTCCCCAAAAAACTAAAAAGCACTTCCGAAGAAGTGCTTTTTACAATGGGTACAATCCCCTAAAAAAACGATGAAATTTTGCGAGTGAGCCTGAAATGTCCTCCAAGCGAGGGGAGCGTACATAGAAGTACGTGACCCGAGTGATGTGAGGCTTCCATTTCAGAGCTCAATCACAAACCTTTCGCGTTTTTACT
>Ga0247610_10005489_pt1 | contig 13347 bp, 6 predicted proteins | sample 174DNAGHGhighgp2_FD_193483 | JGI IMG/M metagenome (GOLD analysis project Ga0247610, IMG submission 193483) | Sheep rumen microbial communities from Palmerston North, Manawatu-Wanganui, New Zealand - 1742 DNA GHGhigh gp2 | ecosystem: Host-associated > Mammals > Digestive system > Stomach > Rumen ...
GTGCGAGGATCCAGCAATTGTGAAGTCGACGCGATGGTATATTCGCACACCTCGTTACCTGTAAGCATCCAACTTAAGGCATCGGGTACGAACAAGATCTTCTTTGCATACTTCAAAGCGACATTGCCTTCCTGTCTCATGGCATAGAGTTGGAAGATAGAATTGAAGTTCATCAGTTGAATACCTGTGATGTCATAGACCTCTTTTCGAGAAATGATATGCTGCAGGTAGTCATCCATCGCATCGAATGTAATTGGATCGCGATAAGCACGCGGGTTTCTGAGAATAGCGTTGTCTTCGCCAATCATCACGAAGTCTACACCCCAGGTGTCGATGCCGATGGAGGTGATTGCCAATCCTCGCTGAGCCACCTCTTTCAAACCACGGATAATCTCAAAATAAAGGGCGTAGATGTCCCAATAGAAATGGCCGCCCTGTTCAATGAGGTTATTGGGGAAACGGGTTATTTCCTCCAGATGGAACTGTCCTCTATCAATGCTGCCGATAATTGTTCTTCCACTAGTTGCTCCCAGGTCGACAGCAAAGAAATACTGTTTCTGATCCATATTTGTTTTCAGTGATTGTTTTGCAGTTTGTAATTTGTGAATGCAAAGGTACTAACATTCTAATGGCTCCACCTTTGTTATTTGATTTTTCATCTCGAAATTTTGATAATGGCTCTTGGCGCTGTCGAATATTTGTTGTATCTTTGCAGCAAAATTCCAAACAATCACTTAAAATATTAGTAAAATCCATGTCTATTCTGACTATTTTGATTGTCGCCGTTTTCTGTATAGGTTATTTGTGTATAGCCTTAGAGAGCTTGACGAAGATTAACAAGGCAGCTATTGCCTTGCTTATGTGTGTATTATGCTGGACGCTTTTGATGACAGGTCCTGCGATGTATTATCCTTCGATAGCCGAGGGCAATGTGATTCACCACATTGCTGAGGTTATCGAGCATCACTTGGGCGATGCTGCAGGGACGCTTTTCTTCCTGATGGGTGCCATGACCATTGTGGAGATTGTCGACTCCAACGGTGGTTTCAACTTTGTGCGAGACACAATGAAGACTCGTTCCAAGCGTAAACTCATGTGGCGTATGGCCTTTATGACCTTCTTCTTATCAGCCATTCTTGATAATCTGACCACGAGTATCGTTATGATCATGGTGCTTCGCAAACTGGTTCAGAGTCGGGAGGATCGTTTGATCTATGCTGCCCTCGTTGTAATCTCCGCCAATTCCGGTGGTGCTTTCTCACCAATCGGTGACGTCACAACCATCATGCTGTGGATTAAGGGCGTGATTACGACGCAAGGTGTGATTACAGAGATTTTCATTCCGTCGTTAGTATCGATGATGATTCCTGCCTTCATCCTGCAATATCAGTTGAAGGGGAAGTTCGATAAGGAACAGAATCTGCCTAAAGCTGATGTGAGTCATTTCACTAAGACCCAACGTGATATTATCTTCTGGCTCGGTGTTGGAGGCTTGTGTTTCGTGCCAATTTTCAAGACCCTTACCCATCTGCCACCGTTTATGGGTATCCTGCTGGTTTTGGGTGTTCTCTGGACTGTCACAGAGATTTTCCATTATAACACATCTGAAGATGATACGATGGCTAAGCGTGTTAGCGATCTGCTATCGAAAATAGACTTGTCTACCATTATGTTCTTCCTTGGTATTTTGATGGCTGTAGCTGTGCTGCAGGAGATAGGTGTGCTGACAGCTCTCGGACAAGGTTTGAATGAGGCCTTCGCAGGCAACTATTACCTGATCAATGGTATTATTGGTTTGTTGTCGAGTATTGTCGACAATGTGCCTCTTGTGGCTGGTTGTATGGGCATGTATCCTGTTGCTGCTGAAGGTGCGATGGCTGTCGACGGTATCTTCTGGCAATTGCTAGCTTATTGTGCCGGTGTCGGTGGCTCAATGCTGATTATTGGCTCCGCAGCTGGCGTGGTCGTGATGGGATTGGAGAAAATCACCTTTGGCTGGTATATGAAAAAAATTACCTGGATAGCCTTTGCTGGTTATCTGGCAGGTATCTTAATCTACTGGGTTGAGCGTATGCTGTTCTTCTAAACCTGACTGCGGGCTTCACTCGGCTTGCATCCCATCTTCGCCTTGAATTTGGCAGAGAAATAGTCTGGCGACTCAAAATTGAGTCGGTAGGCTATTTCTTTTATGGTGAGGTCCGTGGTTGATAATAGCTCCTTGGCACGTAGCAACCGCAAGTCCTGCTGATAGGTAGCAGGCGACAGACCTGTATATTCCTTAAATAATTTTCTGAAATTACTATAGCTTACACCTAAGTCTTCTGCAATTTTCTGGATCGTAAGATCGCTTTCCAGTGATTCGCGGATACGAAGACGGGCACGGTTGATCATATCTACATGCAGATGGTTTTTATTGAGTTCGATGTTGCGTTCAAGAGAATACATCATCCCAATAAGGTAATTGACAATGCCAGCCATGAGTTGCTGTGAATAGGCATTCTCTTTTGTGGCCTCATCGAGGGCTCTTTGATAGAGCGACTCTAGGACAAAAGAATAGCCGACATGATAGATGGGTTTCTCGGGTGTGAGAAATCCTGCAGTCACACGATCGTCCATATTCTTCCCTTTGAAACCAATCCAGTGGCTCTTCCAACCTGTGTGGGGATTCGGATGATAGGTATGCCATTCGCCAGGGAAAAGCAGAAACATGTCGCCAGCTTTAATCGTTGTTTCTGGGCAATGAGCACTTTTGAAAACCCCTTCGCCCTCGGGATTGTAGAGTAACTGGTATTCGTCAAGTACTCTTCCTTTTTCGAGATTGAAATAATAGCCGTCAGCATGTCCTTTCGTGGGATAGTCCTCTCCGGGAGCAATCTCTTCATACCCTACAGTACTGACGGTTAGTCCCCATAGGGCATCGCGCTCGTTGGCTAGCAAATAGCTACTTGTCTGCATCTTTTCCTGTTTTTATGATTCAGTTATCTCACAAGGAATCCATAGCCAGAATGTAGAACCATGTCCTTCACCTTCCGAGGTCAGTCCTATTTCACCGCCACAACGTTCGGCAATAGCCTTACAAATAGAGAGACCAAGACCTGTTCCTTGCACAAAGTCGTTGAGTTTGACAAAACGCTCGAAGACTGATGTCTGTTTCTCCTTGGGAATACCGGCGCCCGTATCTTCGCAATAGAAGTAAAGACCATTCTGAGACTGGCCGTCATTCACAGAACGCGCTTCTTGACGATACCCAACCTTGATATGTCCTTCGTGGGTATATTTCACGGCATTGGTGGTGAAGTTAGTCAATACCTGTTGAATACGTCCCTTGTCGAGTGAGGTATGGAAGCTAGCGTAAGGATTGTCCTTGATAAACTCAACGCCAGGTTCTTGTACACGTTGGGCGAGCGTCTGACAGATATCATTGAACACCTGAGCGAAGTCGCATTCCTCTGGTTTGATAGCCAGAGCTTGTCCCATGTTCGAGGCTTCAAGAATATCATTGATGAGGCGTAGCAGCATGTCGCAGTTGTTACGAATAATGCGGATGAACTCCATGCGCTCTTCCTGTGTGTCCACCATCGGAAGCAGATCGCTGAAGCCTACAATGGCATTCAATGGCGTACGTATTTCGTGCGTCATATTGGCAAGGAACGCACTCTTCAGACGTCCGGAATCCTCAGCACGGATTGTTTCTTCCTTCAGTTTCTGTTGGATGGACACCAATTCTGTAATGTTACGCGCAACGCCAAAAAAACCCGTCAGTTTGCTATTGTTGTCAAAGATAGGAATACCGCTGAGGGCGTGCCAACTGGATTCCAGACTGACTGGTGTCCTGTTGAAGCGGCGGATGATATTGAACTCCTTACCCCTCATTATGGTCTGGAGCAGATTGTTATTTGCATTCTCATGTTCACTAGGATCTATGCCATCAATATAGTCTTGGTAATTAAAGGAGAATTCCACCTTACGAAGTGAGCGTGACAGATGGATGACCCTGTCATCAAGATTAAATCTCCATACATACATCTTGCTCTTTTCCAGCAGGTATTGTAACTGGTTCTCGTATGTGTTGGCCGCATCGTTGATCTTGCGCATCTCGATATCATGTTTCCGCTGCTCGAGATAGAGAAGACGCTCGTCAGTGATGTCACGCGCTGTGATGATATAGTAAATGATACGATTATTGTTAACGACGGGGAAAACACGGAATTCAATATATATATCGATATTGGCTTGAGGAATAACAAGGTGTTGACATACGTGGAAATCTTCATGGCTTTCTGGTGAAAAATCATCTTTTAGGATAGGCATGTCTGTCAAACGTGTCTGACGGTACAAATCTTCCCCAAGCACATTGATACCACTTATTTTTCGCATTTGGTCATTGGCATCGATGAAGCATTGGTTGGCATCATAAAACGACATGGCGATAAGACTGGTCTTGAAGATCGTGATATAGCGCTCACCGGTCTCTCTGGCATTGCGCTCTTCCATGATATCTTGGGTGACATCTTTCACGGAGTTGACAATGTAGCGGGGCTTGTCATTCTCCATTTCCACAATAGAGTTACCATGCAGATATCGCCAATCGGGCTTCTCTGGTGTTCCCGCATTCCACTGCTTTTTGAGTTCTGCACTTTTCTTGTCTTTCGTTAACTCCCGCATAGTATCCCTAAAATCATTGCGTTGCTCAGGCAGGATTCGCTCGATAAACTCCTCTATAGTCAAACCCTCTGGAGGTAGCAAGTTGCCATATACATTATGGGTGTGATGATTCTTCAGGTCGTGTTCAATCACATAGTAGTTACCCATGCTCAAGGCCTGTGTCATCATGTTATTGATATCTTTACTCTTGTCGATGGCCTTTTGTACACGAATACGAATTAAGCGGCTTAATAAGAGTGAGATCAGTCCCACTATAATGGCACCTGCGATGATAAAGATGGGGAGGGTTGATGTGTCGTTATGCTCCCGTTCCGGATGGAACCACTTATCATAAATCTTCTCCAATTGTCCTGCCTGTTCAAGACGGGCGTATTCATCATCAATGGCATCAATCAAATCCTTGTCGTAGCCTATCAGACGTAGTTCGCCTGGTGGAATGTCAGTTATATCAGTTACCAGATTGTCGAGCCCGAATTCTTTCAATTTCCTTTGAATGGGTATCTCTCCCCAAAGGAAATAGTGATATGTGCCTCTTTGTACGCCTGAAAGTGCTTCTTTTGGCGAGTGGTATTCAATGGTAAACGCGGGATTCGGGTCCGTCATCAGGATACGGATGGGTGCATAGTCATTTGCCTTCATAATGAGTGTATCCTTCACTCCCATCGAGTTGATTCTCGTCAGCGGTTTTTCTTCAGGGCGCCTGACTGCGACAATACGGTAGAAGTGAAGCAGGTTGCGCGTCATGACATAGGGGCGCTTCATATAATTAAAAGAGAGGGCAAAGATAAGGTCTGCTTCACGACGTTCAAAGGTTTCTGTAGCGAGATACCACTCCTGCATTATATAACGGTGAGGGATTTTCAGACGGTCGAGGATGATGTTAAGCACTTCAATGTTATAACCGTCAGGTTCGCCTTTGTCGTTGCTGAACTCGTAAGGTGGAAACTCCCAGTCACTGACAATCACGAGCGGCTGATCTTCCGTGTATTTATGTCTTTGTTGGGCTGTCACAGTCATCAGGGAGCCATAAAGCATGAAAAGCATCACTAATATGCTCGTCCTCCAAACTATATGATTGAATATTCTTTTCATTGACTTTCCACGTTTCATTCTTGCTTTTTATTTCTCACAACTTCTGTTGCTCTACAGGGGATAGAGAACCATACAGTGGTACCTTTGCCTATTTTGGACTTGATGTTGATGCTGCCACCCATCTGCTGAATCAATTCATAACAGATACTGAGCCCTAATCCAGAACCACTGCTGGCACCTGTTGCAAACCGCTCGAAAATGGAGGGAAGCAACTTCTCTTCGATACCTTCACCAGTATCCTCGACGGCGATGATCAAACGGTCGCCGATATAGTCGATTCTTGCATGAACGGACCCTTCGTTTGTATATTGGCAGGCATTGAGGATGATCTGATCGAGGATGACGTTGATGTTTTGCTCGTCAATCTCCACGCATAGTTGTTCATATGGATTTTCCACGAGATACTCCACGTTTGGCTTCTGGTTTATTCTCCAACTGGCTTGGCAAACCATGTCAAAGGTCTTGGCGAAATCTGTGAACTGTGGTTTGATTTCTATCATCTTGGCATCGAGGCGAGAAAGGAAGAGGATATTGTTAATCAGCCTCAGAAGTATACGTGAATTGTCTTTTATCTCATTGATGAAGATTCCCTCGTCATCCGTTGTGTGGTCCATCTGAAAGAGCTCAGCAAAGCCCACGACTGCATTGAGTGGTGTACGGATTTCATAACTCATATTGCGGAGGAAGGCATTTTTCACCGTTTCCACTTCTTGAGCTTTGACGGTTTACTTAGCCAATTCCTTTTGGGTATGCATGATCTCACTGACATCACGGCACATGCCAAAATAATACTTGGCTATGCCACTATCGTCGATGATAGGTATCATGTGCATCTGCAGACATAGCTGATAGCCGCCCTTAATGCGCAGATTGGTATGGATGGTGGCTTCGATTGGTACAATGGAGCGATTGTCCATGCTCATGATGATACGGCTCACCATCTGTTTGTCGCCCTCATGAGTCAGTGCGATGGCGCGCTGCTGAGTAATTTCATATTCTATATGTTCAATTTCGCTATAAATAGTCAACTGATGGGTGTCAGGATAATAGTTCATCATACGTACACCACCTACTTTCAGCACATAGTTGATATTGTTGATATAGGTCGTTACCTCCTCATTCGCCTTAGCCAGTTGCTGCAAGTTTTTCTGTTGTTGCAGATAGGAATTGGCTACCTCGGTCATATCACGTCCGGAACTGTAAATACCCATCAGATGGCCGTTTTCGTCTCTCACGGGTACGACTTGTAATTCGTAATATAGCTTTTGACCTTTGATCAGACTCTTAAACACACGATTATCATTTCTGTCAGCTTTGAAAATCTGGGTAAGATAGGTGTATTCCATTTTCTCTACATCGAGGTCGGGGATACCCAGCACATCACGAATATTAAACTGTCTTGCAACCAGTTGCTCGAGCGTACTGTTAAACGTACGACATGCTTTGCCGTTGAGGTTACGGAGGTCGCCTTTATTATCATAATAGACCATGTCCACCAGTACAGAACTGAAGATTGCTTGGTAACGCAACATATTGTCATTAGCAGTATAACGCATCCGTTTCTCTTCCGTGATATCACTTCGTGTACCGATGAGGACGGCCGGTCGCCCGCTTTTGTGGTAGCGTAGCACGGACAAAGTCATCGTATACTCTCTGGATTCACCTTCTTTTTCACTTTTTGTCCGCAGGTCAATGGTGTCGTTTTCTTTCTCGCCGCGGACAATGTGGTTGATGGCTTCAACCAGTTGTTCAAAGTCTTCCATTACATATTGTTGTGCCACCTCCTGCATAGTGAGATCGCCTTTTGGAATACCGTTTTCGTCTAGTTGGGTAAATATCTTACTGTAGATATCGTAGGTCCAGCAGCGCACATTACTGGTTTTCAGGATCAGTGACAAACGGGCATTCTTCTTGCGCAAGTCTTTCGTTAGCCTTTTTTCCCTAATTCGATAGAAGAAATAGTAAAGCATAAAGAAGGCCGAAAATGCCGCTACAGCAGCCGCTAATTTCCAGACCCAAGAAGGGATACCTGTTTCGACGCGCTCCGGATAGAACCATTTGTTCTGGATGCTCTGCAACTTTTCTTCTGACAGTAGAACGGCATAGATGCTGTCCAACTGATTCAGCAATCGCTTATTTCTAGAGATAAACCTATATTCTCCATGAGGGATGTCGATAGGTGAGAGTTCCAGATTTTTGATCTGGTACTTATGGATGAGCCATTTCAGCGACATTGTGTTCCATACAATCTCATTGGTGGGGTCAGCACTGGCTTTTTGGATGGCCTCCTTCATGTCGTCGAAGCCCCAGGCATTGTCGCCCCAACCTCTATCTTGCATAAGATGGTGACTGAAACTACCTGTATGTACGATAACCCTATGATTGCTCAGATCCTGAAAAGACTTGACAACGGGCTCCTTGCCTTTTTGGTGAACCACGCTGTGGGTAAACAGATGGATAACCGACCGCCCATATTCTCCATATTCATGGTGGAAATTAGCTTCCATACCGAATATCAGATCAGACTTGCCTTCTTTCAGGTCACTGAAAGCGTCTAATGTCGGCTTGAGTTTGATGATATAGGGAATGTCGAGTCGTTTAAAAATCAGCTTCAGCAAGTCGATATTATAACCGTCGGGTTCGCCGTTTTCATTCAGGAAGGTGTAGGGCCATAGATCCCATGCATCCTCGTAAACCAGCGGACGTTCAACGGAGAAAGCCACAGTGCTGTCGTTCTGTGCCTGTGTCGTCAACGGTGAGAGGCTGAAGACAAACAATAGGATGATGACTTTCACAATTGTGGGTACCCACATCCAGAAGGTTGAGCCTTTCCCTTCGCCTTCAGATTCCACACCAATCTTGCCGCCACATTTCTCACAGATGGCCTTACAAATGCTTAGTCCTAGACCTGTACCCTGTACGTAGTCGTTGAGTTTAACAAAGCGTTCGAACACTTTTTTCTGGTCTTCCTTTGGGATACCAGCTCCAGTGTCTTCACAGTAGATTCGGATGCCTTCATCCTGCTTGATATAGCCCACTTTGATATGCCCCTCTTGGGTATATTTTATGGCATTGGTTACGAAATTGGTGATGACCTGTTGTATACGACCTGGGTCGAGATGGGCAGGGAATGTCTCATAAGGATTATCCTTGATAAATGTCACTTGTGGGTTCTGAACACGTTCTTCGCAAGTGGTACAGATGTCATTGAATGTTTTTGAGAAGTCGATGTCCTCAGACTTGAGAGTAATGCCTCCGGAATCTACCGATGAGAGGGCCAGCAGGTCGTTGATCAATCGCATTAGCATGTCGCAGTTGTTCATGATTACACGGATAATCTCCTGTTTCTCTTCCCGTGTCTCTAGCATAGGCAGCACATCCGAGAATCCTACAATCGAGTTGAGTGGGGTGCGTATCTCATGGGTCATGTTGGCCATGAAAGTACTCTTCATCATACCCGACTGGTTGGCGCGCTCCGTCTCCTGTTTCAGTTGTTCTTGTTTTTGCATGAGTGTTGTCATGTTGCGAATCACACCATAACATTCTACAAGTTTGCCGTTTTCATCGAAATGTGGCAGGATGTCCAACATGTTCCACTGGGGTTCATTGCTCTCATGAAAGATCGGTCGTGTATGACAGAGGTGGGCTGTGGGCTTGGCGAAATAGATATCAGGTTGGTGAAGACCTTTTGCTATCAGACTGTCGTCTATGAAAAAGGATTCCAGTTCTTTGAAACTCATCACCTTTTCGGGTGCGGAGAGTTTTTTGTAGAATGCAATCTCACCCTTGATAGTATCAGCACGCCAGAACCGCATGTCACACTCCTCCATCAGATACTGCAACTCGTTCTCATATTGTTGTATTTCCTCATTTTGGTGGCGGATATAGGCCTCGTTCTCACGGTTTTTGATATAGAGGTCGCGTTCTTGTGTCAGATCGCGAATCGACATGGTGATATACAGTAATTGTCCCTGTTCGTCGTGGATGGTGTGCAGCATGGTCTCGGTATAGCAGTTGACACCTCGTTCCGGTATCACGGTTTTTGCACAGAAAGAGACATCATCAAGTTTCTTCTTGTTGAGGTATTCACCGATGGAGGGTATTTCATAGATTACCCTGTCGTAATAAAACGGATCCTTCTCTGACTGAAACTTAAGAATCTCACGTGTCTTCTCATTAACGTTCAGCATTCGACCGTCCTTATCGAAGAAAGCCAGACCCACAATCGGCTGTTCATAGATGTTACGGTATCTGTCGGTGAGTTCTGTATTACTCTGATCCTGGGTTATCTGCTCAGTCTGATCTGTCAACACGCAGAAGATATTCGTAGGAGTTTTCATCGTAGGATTGGCGTATTCTGCAATTCCGAGGTCTCGGTAATAGCGCCAGCCTTCTTTGCCTTTCCCTTGGTTAATGTCCCATCGGAATATACATTGTGCCGTCTTCTCGCCAGATATCAACTTCTTACAAAAATCTAAATAGATATGACGGTCTTCAGGATGAATATAGTTGAGGCTCTCCTTAAAGCTCATACTTTCATTAGGCAGGAAGTTCCCGTGCATATTCACGGCAAAACGGTCGAGGATTGAGAGCCGAAGCACAAAGTTGTTGCTCATGTTGAGTGTATGCTTCATGATGGCAGACAAGTCCTTGGCCTGTTCCGATTTCCGTCGGATGCGGAGAATACTGATACGATTGAATCCCCAGATAAGTATAAAGAGGAAGAATATCAGCAAAATAATGAGTATCGATACACTGTCGATGCCATTGTTGGATTCTATAGTGGATAGGAGTATATTCATCTGTTGCAGTCCGTTATGTCAAGATTTCTGTTTTCTTATCGAAACTGGCCATTTCACAAGGTATGCTGATGTAGAAGGACGAACCCTTGCCCAGTTCTGATTGCAATTCGATGGTGCCGTTCATCTGCTCCACGAGTTCTTTCACGATGGGCATGTCAAGGCCAGTGCCCTGGCGTTGTACGTCTTCATCGTGCACGAAACGGTCGAATATCTTGCTCAGCGCTTTTGCTGAAAGGCCAGGACCAGTATCCTCAATGGTGATCATCAGTTCGCCGTGCCTGTATTCGTATTTTGCACGTATTGTTCCCTCTTGGGTGTGGGTAGCAGTGATAACACATATCTTCGTGATAACCATCTCTAGATTCTGTTGGTCGATGTTGACCATCAGTTGGTTATAGGGATTCTCCACGGAGATTTTTACATTAGGCGAGATGTTAGCCCACCCCATGTAACACCATCCTTCGAAAAGCATGGCGAAATCGCAGAACTGGTAGTTGTGCTCGATCATTCTGGCATCGAGTCGGGAGATAAACAGAATATCGTTGATCAGCTGCAGCAGAGTACCCGTGTTCTTTCTGATTTCCTCAGCAAATATGGGTTCGTCTTCTTCATTGTGTTCGCTATTAAACAAACCTGCGAAACCAATTACGGCATTCAGCGGGGTACGCAACTCGTAACTCATGTTCAATAAGAATGAGTTTTTCAGTTGCTCTGTTTCCTGGGCCTTTGCCGATTCTTCCTTCAGCTTCATTTCTGTGTATGTCATTTCTGTCTCGTTGCGGCACATGCCAAAATAGTGAGTTACCTCACCCGCCTTATTAGTAATGGGCATCAAGTTGAAGTTCAGGAAGACGTGCCGTCCAAAATCATCGTGTAGTACTGTCTCGAAAGTCGCCGTTATCACCCCTTTCCTGCAGTTGTCCATACGGATGAACAAGCCTCTGGCCCTGCGACGCTCTTCGGGTTTGATGAGTGAGAGGGCACGCACCTGTGTCAGAGAGTATTGGGCTTGATTCAGGTCGTTTGATACCTTTAATTCATGGGTGTTGGGGTCATAGTTCATCATTCGTACATCACTCACCTTCAGTGAGTAGTTGATATTGCGGATATACGATTGAATGTCCTCCGTTGTTTGTTTTAGCTGTCGGGCGACGGCCTTCTGACGGTGTTGCGAAAGTACCATTTCCGTGATGTTTCGGCCAGCTAGAACTACGCCGGCAAGTTCACCCTGATGATTGTGGAAGGTCGACACGCTTTGTTCGTAGTAAACTTTGTCCTGCCCCTCTTCGAAAGTGCCCATTGGGCGGTCGATGTCCTTCACCTTGGTAATCGACGACGTGTACATTCTGTCGAGCGTTTGGAAGTCCACACCTTTCAGGGCGGGCAGGTCTGCTAATGTCAGTTTTGAGTCGATCAATGCTTGCTTGTCCTTCACGGCAAGCATCTCACAGGCCTTGTCGTTGATTTCTGTCAGTACACCATTGGCATCGAAATAGATCATGTCGATAAGCGAGGTGTTGAATACAGTGTGATACATCAGGGCTAGGTTCCGGGTGCTTTCCGCTTTCTCTTGATCTTCGGTAATGTCTTGTTGGGTGCCAAGTAGCACCGTGGGCTTGTTGCGCTGATCATAGCGCAAGATGGAAATCGTAACGTTGTATATATGTGGCTTGCCGTCTGCTTCCTTGTCGGGGACGCTTTTCATCGTAATTGAACCGAAGCGCGATTCCCAATTGCAGATGTCTTGTATAATCTTGCGCATATTTTGGAAATCATCGCGGTCGTAGTATTGCGAGAAGTCGAGGGGAATGTAAACGGTCTCTTTTTGTCCGTGCTCCGAGAATCGGGAGAAGGTTTTCTTATTGACATTGTAGGTCCATGTCTGTGTCTTGCTTGATTCGAGAATCATGGCCAACTGAGCATTTATTCGTTCCGTTTCATTGCTTACCTGTTTTTCGCGGAAATAGTATATGCGATTGTAGAATAGCATGACGAAAACGGAAATGAGGAAGGCGGCTACGGCGTAGGCTACAAGGTGACGAGCGTCGAAAGCTGCACGTACGTTTTCCATTTGGGCATGAACCATGAGGGGCAGCATGACTGCCACGCAAAAGAATAGAAGCCTTTGTTGATATTTATTGCGCATAATTGGGTTTCCAGTCTTGTAGTAATCATGCGCAAAGATACGATTTTATGTTTAAATTACAAAATGTTTCGCAAAAAAAAACACAAATTGCCCCATGTTTGAGGCAATTTGTGCAAAAAATGTGTCAGAAAGTGCCTAAAGTGGGTAATCTTCGAAGGCATAGAGGATGGTTGAGAGGTAGCGCTCGCCGGTGTCGGGTAGCAGTACAACGATTTTCTTTCCTTTGTTCTCCGGACGTTTTGCCACTTGGATGGCCGCATAGAGTGCAGCGCCTGCAGAGATACCTACCAGAAGACCTTCCTGCTGGGCAATCTCGCGACCTGTGCGGATAGCATCGTCATTCTCCACGTCGAACACCTCGTCGATGACGTTAGCGTCGTAGGTCTTGGGCACAAAGCCTGCACCTATACCTTGAATTTTGTGGGGACCGCTTTGGCCGCCATTCAGCACAGGACTTGACTTCGGCTCTACAGCAATGATCTTCACGGTGGGGTTCTGTTCCTTCAGGTATTTACCCGTGCCTGAGATGGTGCCGCCTGTACCCACACCACCAATGAAGATGTCTACCTGACCATCGGTGTCTCGCCAAATCTCGGGGCCCGTGGTAGCATAGTGCTTAGCAGGGTTCGCTGCATTTTCAAA
>Ga0247610_10005490_pt1 | contig 13347 bp, 13 predicted proteins | sample 174DNAGHGhighgp2_FD_193483 | JGI IMG/M metagenome (GOLD analysis project Ga0247610, IMG submission 193483) | Sheep rumen microbial communities from Palmerston North, Manawatu-Wanganui, New Zealand - 1742 DNA GHGhigh gp2 | ecosystem: Host-associated > Mammals > Digestive system > Stomach > Rumen...
TTAATCTATCAATAATTTTATTATATATATCATTAATATCAGGAATATCTAAAACAGAAATATTATTTGTGTATATATAATTTATATTATCTGTAAATTTATTTTCATTTTCAATTTCTTTAAAATATTCATCATAATATCGATGTGATGTATAATTACATTTATATATACATGAACTATAATAATCATCAGTAAATATATCAGAAAAATTTTCATTATTAATTAATTTATATATAGTTAATGAAATTATATGGTCTTTAATATTAGGAGGCAAAGTTTTAAATATATGTTTTGAAATAAAATTATGATTAATAAAACACATATTTTTATATTTAAATTTTTCATATTTTATATCTAATTTATCACAAATATCATAATAAATTGAATGAACATTTAAATTTATATTTTGAGATTGTAATATTTCAATTTTTATATTATTTGTGTATAATAATGGTATAAATTGTTTATTATAATCATATTCTGATTTAAATGGATTATTAACTTCTTTATAGTAATTTTTCACATATTCAGATGATGAATTTAAAATTAATCCTCCAATTTTATAAAAAGGCATGAAATATAAATTTAATAAAAATATAATTCCGATTTAAATAATTATAAAATTAAATACAAATTAAATAATCATAAAGTTAATAAAATATGATTCCAATTTAAAAATATAATTTCAATTCTAATTTCAATATAAAAATATAATTTCAATTCTAATTTCAATATAATCATAAATTTAAATATAAATTAAATATAAATAATTATTACAATTACAATTTAATATAATCATAAATTTAAATATAAATTAAATAATCATAAACTTAAATAATCATAAAATCAATTTCAATTTCAATTTAAACAATCATAAAATCAATTTCAATTTCAATTTAAATAATCATAAAATCAATTTCAATTACAATTTAATATAATCATAAAATCAATTTAACATAAAAAATATAAACATTTTATTATAATTAAATGAATGAAATATCAAAAGATGTTATAGGTATAACAATATGGCCTGGTAGTAATCCTATATATTTAAATGAATTATTATGTTCATTATTATCTGATTTTAAACCATCTAATAAACTAAATCGCGTTAATGTAACATTTACTAAATCATTCAAACAATATCACAATAATATATTTAATATGAATATTGAAAATACTATTTCTGATATTGTTAGAGAATCAGACATGAATTTATATATTTTAAATCAAAATGATAAATTTAATACAAATAAACCATTTTATCTAGGATTCCATAAATATTCACCAAATATTAATTATAAAAATTTAAAAATAGATATTGAATTTATATGTGATAGTATGAATAAATTAGTTGAAAAATATAATTATTTAGAAAATATTGATTTAAATATGTCAAAAATTAATAATATTGATGATTTTAATAGATATATTCGTATTAAATGTAGAGAATTAAAAGATATTAATGAACCTTTAAGAGATAAATTGGATACATTATGTGAATATATAAAAAATGATGATATTAAATATGAACAAGAATTATCACCTGTAAATTCAGAATATATTGAATACATTAAAAATAATAGAAAAACAATAAATTTTAATAATGAAGAATTTAAAGATAAAACATTATCATTTATAAAAATTTTATACAAACAATATAATATAATACATATTATTAAACAATTTAATAAATTATATTATTCTAGAGATGATTTGTTTAATTTATATGGTTCTGCTGAACATGTTTCTGTTATGTGTTCAAGAAATCATTTTTTGAAAAAACATAAGAATGATTATAAAATGTTTTGTGATGATGATGATTTAACAACTGGATTAAATAATTATAAATTATATTTTGATTATGCTAGAAAAAAATATAAAACGTTTAATGATAAAATTAATTTAATACATATAAGTACTCTTGATAAAAAATATTATAGAATAAATAGTATGTGTTCATACATATATTTACCAACAAAAACACAAATTTGGAACAGTGTTAATTTTATGCTTGGCGAAGATGTAGATTTTACATGGCTTCATGAAATATGTAAAGATGTATTTGTATATAAAAATATTGATAATAATGACCTTGAATTTAATCATTTACCATTGATATATATGTATAGAGGAGTATCTAATCAAGGAAATTATAATATAGAAAACAATTTGAAAAATTATTATGATGATTTATATTATTTGATTACATCAATATTAGCTTCAAATTCTAAAATAGGAGGATATATATTACTTATAATGTTATATAATATTTTAACTAATAAAAAATTAGAATATTATAGTTATTTAAAAATAGATGAAATTTCCATAATTAAAGATAATATTAAAATTGAAAATACAATTAAATGCTTTATTAATAAATTTATTGACATGTATAAAAATAGTGATAATAATACATTATATGAAATTAAAACCCGAGAATTAAATATGGATTTTAATACTCTATTTTTAGGAAATGGCACGCGCATTGGTATAAATGAATATAAATCACAAAATAATTTTAAAAAAGATATTGATGAATGTGATGAATGTAATGAAATGGATGAATGTAATGAAATAAAATATATATCTAAAATTTGTATAAAATCTGATGATGATGAAAAATTATATAATGAAGATAAAGATGGCAAATATATATTCCTAGTCGGTTTAATATCTGACCAATATAATATAGGAACATATAATCCTTATCAAGAATTAAAATATAATGAAAAAGATATATTTGATATATGTTTTGAAGAATTTGAAAGAGATAGTATGAAATATATAAATTATGATTTATTAATAAATATATTAAAAACAATATTATGTAATATTAAACCTTATGTTAAAACTATTAATGAATCTGAATCACAATATTATAAATATAGACCTGATACAATTATTGAATTTAAAACATATGAAAATAGTTATTATGATTATATAACTGATAATAATAAAGATTTAATCAGTGATGATAAAGATTATATAGATAAATTTAATACAGACATATTAACAAATAGTGATATGTATGGAGGGTCAATTAATAATTTATTTATTATAATTTTTGTAATATTTATTATAATTATAATTGTAATAATTGTGATAATAATAATTAAAAGATATAAAAATAAAAAATGAATAATATTTTTGATATTTACTTTCAAAATTTAATCAACATTTCAAATTTAATCAAAATTTTAAATTTAATCAAATTTAATCAACATTTCAAGATTTAATTTACACAAATTTATAAAACCATTTCATTTTAAATTTTAATAAGTAATGGAATAAATATAATAGAAATTTAAAATATTTATATTACAAAATTACTATTATGTTTTTTATAATCATCTACATAAACAACACCTTTATTATCTATTTCAATGGTTTTGACATGTATTACATCATTATTTCTACTCGGATTTATTGATATATTCATTTCAATACAATCATTATAAATATAATTATTCTTATTTGATTCACTCATGTTTTAAGATTCTTAAAAAAATAAACTTTAATTTTTACAATTATGAAAGAAATATTACAAAGTTAAATAATTCTTCTTTTACTTATTTTTAAGCATTGGTGATATTTTAAATATAATTGAATTTTAGATTATGATATTTTTGATAAAGTTTTATGTATTTTGAAATATTAAATTAAATTTAAAAGTTATAAAAATTGGCTAGAATAGGTTATAAATGATGATGAAATTGAAAAAATGAACATGAATATTATTATTAATAATTATAAAAATTAAAGTTTATTTATAACAAAATATCATACCATCCATATCATATCTTTTATGTAGTTCTTCATGATTATAATAATAGAATACATCTAAAATATCATCTTTAAAATCAAACATTAATTTTAATAGATATATTTTTACATAATTAAATTCATTATAAAAATTTATTGATACTATATCGCCATATAAATTTATATTTGATTCAATGTCACAAGTAGTAACAATATGATAATTTGATATAGGTAAAATTTCACCATTTTGGATAGTTCTACCATCATCTATATTAATATTTGGATCAATTATAACACCATATGGATCTATAATTTTACCATCACCTACATCATTAGCTAATATCATCTTACAAGTATATCTAATTGTAGGATTTCCAAATAAATTAAATTTTTCGCATCTAGAATTTATTCTAGTTTTATTATTTGAATAAGGAGTCCAAAGAATATTAAAATTATTATAATGGTTTTGTATAAGTTCAGCAAATCTATATTTATATTTTTTATCCATTTCTGTTGAGTATGATATACAACCACCTCCTCCAGACATTATTTTATTTTTAAAACAACAAATAAATAATATAACTAAAATAACAATTATAATAATTATATTTAATATATAATTCATTTATAAAAAATAAAAAATTCAAATTACAATTACCTTTTAATAAATTTATAAATATGTTTTGATTATTTTGTTAAATATATGTTTTATAAAGTTTGATTATTTTATTAAAGTTTGTTTTATAATTTACTTTAATTTTATATTTAACTAAAAATATATTTATAATTTACTTTAATTTTATATTTAACCAAAAATATATTTATAATTTACTTTAATTTTATATTTAACTAAAAATATATTTATAATTTACTTTAATTTAATATTTAACCAAAAATATATTTATAATTTACTTTAATTTAATATTTAACCAAAAATATATTTATAATTTACTTTAATTTTATATTTAATCTATTTCTTCAATGCTTGGTCCTTTCTTATTTTCATTTTTAACACCTTCATTATTTTCATTACCTCGTTTTGCTTCTTGCATCTTTTGTAATTTAATATAAATCTCTTGTCCTTTCTTCATCATCTCTTCATATTTTTCATTATAAACTTCTTTGTTTCATTTGGATGTTCATCAAGCCATTCACCAACACTTAACAAATCTTTAAAATCTTCCTTCTTCAAATCCTTATTTTCTTCAATCATTTGTTTTAATTGATAATATCCTGATTCTAATTTATTTTTAGCTTCTACAGTTTCTTTTCTTTCATCATCTTCTTTCTTAAATTCTTCAGCCTTTTTAATAGCTTCATCAATATCTTTTTGACTCATCTTTGAACCTGTATTTGTAATTTCAATATTACCTTTTTTACCTGATGTTTTTTCTTCAGCTGATACTTTTAAAATTCCATTAGCATCAATATCAAATGTGATTGAAATTTTAGGAACACCTCTTGGTGCTGGTGGTATTCCTGTTATTTGGAATTCTCCTAATTTCATATTGTGTCTTGTCATGCTTGATTCACCTTGATAAACTACAATATTAACTCCTGGTTGATTATCAGCATATGTACTAAAATTGTCTTCTGTTTTCTTTGCTGGTATTGTTGTATTTCTTGGTATTAATACTGTCATAACTTCTCCAGCTGTTTCAATTCCTAAACTAAGTGGTGTCACATCCAAAAGTAAAATATCTTTTGTTGATTTGTCAGCATGTCCAGATAAAATATTACCTTGAACAGCAGCACCATATGCTACGCATTCATCAGGATTAATTGATTTATTCAATTTTTTACCATTAAAATATTCTTGTATCATATCACATAATTTTGGTATTCTTGAGGTTCCACCAGTCATTACAACTTCATCAATCTTTGTTTTATCCAACTTTGAATCACTTAAACATTTTTCAATATTAATCATATGCTTTTTAAACAATGGCATACATATATCTTCAAATTTTGCCCTTGTTAAACTTGTGTAAAAATCAATACCATTATAAAATTGGTCAATTTCCAAATTAGCAGTTGTTGAAGTTGATAATGTTTTTTTACATCTTTCACATGCTGATTTTAATCTTCCACATGCTCTTGAATTCTTTTTCAATTCTTCAACACTAACTTTATACTTTCTACTAAATTCTTTTATGAAATGTTCAACTAAATAAGCATCAAAATCAGAACCACCAAGATGCGAATTTCCTGATGTTGCTTTAACTTCAAAAACTCCATCATCAACATTAATAATTGATACATCATAAGTTCCGCTTCCTGGATCGACTACCATAATATTCTTTTCCTTGTCTGAAGTATTATTCAATCCATATGCTAATACTGAACTTGTTGGTTCTGCTATAAGTCTTAATACTTCTAAACCTGCTATTGTTCCAGCATCTTTTGTGGCTTGTCTTTGAGCATCATTAAAGTAAGCTGGTACAGTAATTACAGCTTTATGAATTTTACAACCTAAAAATTCTTCTGCTGTTTCTTTCATTTTAGTTAAAATCATTGCTGATATTTGTTCAGGACTGAAATATTCAATATTATTTTTATACATAACTTCAATTTCAGGATATCCATTTTTACCTTTGATTACTTTATAAGTAAATCTTTTAATATCTTCTTGAACATCTGGATCATCAAATTTTCTACCCATCAATCTTTTAACTTCATAAATAGTATTTTTAGGATTCATAGCATACTGATTTTTAGCAGCTAAGCCAACTAATTTTTCAGTATCTGTAAAAGCAACAAATGAAGGAGTTGTACGTTCTCCATCACTGTTTGTTATAATCTCGACTTTGTTATCTTTCATAACACCGACACATGAATTGCCAGTGCCTAAATCGATACCAATAACATAATCGGACATAGTTGAATTTAAATTTAAAATAAAAAAATTATTTTGTGAATAAGTAAGAAAAATAAAAAAATTAAAAAGAAATTATTAAATTATTAAATTATTAAATTATTAAATTTTTAAATTTTTAAATTATTAAATTATTAAATTATTAAATTATTAAATTATTAAATTTTTAAATTATTAAATTATTAAATTATTAAATTATTAAATTATTAAATTTTTAAATTTTTAAATTTTTAAATTATTAAATTATTAAATTTTTAAATTATTAAATTATTAAATTTTTAAATTTTTAAATTATTAAATTATTAAATTATTAAATTTTTAAATTATTAAATTATTAAATTTTTAAATTATTAAATTTTTAAATTATTAAATTATTAAATTTTTAAATTATTAAATTATCAAATTATTAAATTTTTAAAAATATAAGATTATTAAATCATGAAATTTATAAAAATATAAGATTATTAAATCATGAAATTATCAAATCATCAAATTTATAAAAATTTATTTTTAAATATGTAATGAATTTTTATTATCAAATGTTAAATCTTTAAATAAATTATAATCAAAATTTGATTTAAATAATTCTGCTAATGTTTTAAAATCTTTATAATATTTAATTGTACCTTTAAGTTTTTTCAAATCATTTTTAAATCTGTTCATAAATTTTATTGGGTTAATGTACATTGATATGAACAAATAATAATTTTGTATTATACCTTTATTATTTATGTTTTCAAATGTATATATTGCTTTTAAATTTAAAAATTATGTAAAATCATAAACTAATGTACCTATATCTATTTTACCATCTTTATCATAATTACAATATTTATCACCATTAATAACTACAAAATCACTAATTAAAAAGTTTGACATTAATTTAAAAAATGATAAAAATAATTTAGTAAAAACATAATTTAATCAACATTTAAAATCAATATTTATTATATGTTTGTCCAATTTATAGGTTCTCTAAAATATTCTTTAAAATAATAATTACAAATCATAAAACAACATAAACTCTTAAAACTTCTTCCAGTTGGTATATTATCTCTTATTTTAATATTTGTATTAACAATTATTTTTTTTTCATCTGGTTTTTTATTTAAATTATCTTCATTTTCTATTTTAATATTTTATTAATATATGTTTCATTATCACCCTAAGCAAATCAAACATTATTACCTAAATCTTTTATAAATTTAAAAACTATATTCTAAAACATTTCTAAACATATTAGTATACCTTTATTCCAAAATATATGAATTATTGACATAAATATACCTTGTGAAGCTAATTTTTTAAATGTTGGATTTGTTTTTTATATTCTTAATTCATTTTCAATATTTTCAATTGCTTTATTTAATTAAGATGATGAAAAAATTAAACCTTTTGAATCTTGGTCAGTTGTGATGATGACTATTTAAAAGGGTTAAATAAGTCAGTAATAACTGGTTTTACATTTTTATTTTCTGTATAATATTTTATAAATTCTTGTTCTAAATATGGTTTAAAAAATTGTAATTTATTTGACATATTATATTTTTTAAAAATATTAAAACATGAATTTAAATAATATTTTATCTATAAATAATAAACCTTTTGATGAATTGGTAAATAAAAATGCTGATAAAAATATTGATAAATCATCAGATAATGCTTTACAAAATAAAGAATTATACAATTTAATTAAAAGATTATATGATTGTGTTAAAAATAATTTAAATTATGATGAATATTTAAGTAATATATTTTATACAAATTATAGAAAAGTTATTTATAAAGATAATGACAATATTGAATTATACGATGAAAACAACATATTAATAAAAACTATATCTGAAACTGAATTAATAGATAATATTATAAATGTATTTAATTTAGATATTATAAATGAATCAAATATAATTAAAAGCATTGATTATATAATACAATTAACAAATTTAGAACATTGTGAAGCATTCGATGATAATATAAGTTTATCATCAATAAATTTAACAAATTTACCAAAACTTGATTTTTTAGCAATACATAAACCAACAAGTTTAATCAGTATTGATTGTAACGCAAATTTAAAATTTGCTTCAGTTGTTAATAATGTTAGTGATTTATCATCATCATTTGATACATCTTTAATTACATTTACAAATGAACCAATAAAATATTATGGTATAAGTAATCATGCAACAGATTTAATTAATTTAAGAACAGCTCCTTATGATAATATGTTTATTGATTCTAATAATTTTATATTTGGATATTCATCTTCATCTACTTATAATACAAATATTAAAAATATTATTTTATCACATAATGTTACAAATTGTATTGAAAATTGTTTTAATACTTGTTTTAATTTAACATCAATTGAATTACCAAATGTTACAACTTGTGGTGATGTTTGTTTTGGCGTTTGTTCTAAATTATCATCGATTAAATTACCAAATGTTACAACTTGTGGCAAATATTGTTTTAGTGTTTGTTCTAGATTATCATCAATTGAATTACCAAAAGTTATAAGTTGTGGTGAAAATTGCTTTAATGGTTGTACTAATTTATCATCAGTTAATTTACCAAATGTTACAACCTGTGGTAATTGGTGTTTTGATGATTGTTCTAATTTATCATCAATTATTTTATCATCAAAAGTTTCAACAATTGGTTCAAATTGTTTCCAAGGTTGTAAATCCAACATTGAATTTAAAATTAATACAATTGATTTAAATGTAGCACAAAATATTAAAACTTTAATTATTAATTCGGGTAATTTACCATCAAATCCTACATATTGGTATAAAAATATTTATGGCGCATGGATAACAATACCTTAAACCATTTATTACACCTTTAACATATTTCTTTTAACTATATTTTCATCAAGTGATTCACAAGTTAAATTTAATAAAATTCTTGATTATTATGATAGAGAAATACCAGCTTTAAAAAATATTGCTATAATGGTTAAAAATGTTGTAAATAAACCATCAACACCCAATGTTTTATATTCCGTTCGTATATTATAAATATTCAAAATTATTAAAATCAAAAATATTTAATTTATGATTTTGATTTTATGATTTCGATTTTATGATTTTGATTTTATAATTTGATTAATTTATAATTTGATTAATTTATAATTTGATTAATTTATAATTTGATTAATTTATAATTTGATTAATTTATAATTTGATTAATTTATAATTTAATTAATTTAAAAACAAAAATACATATAACATTTTTTTAAATTCTTGTTAATCTACATATAAATTTATATTCATCTTCTTTTTGTAATTTATCATTAATTAAATATTGTTCATAATCTGTTTTAAAACTTAAAATTATTTTACTTTTAAATAATTCATCTTTAATTGTTCTTATTTCTTTATGATGTGTTATAAATTTCATTTTTGATTTTATTTTTATATCTTTACTATCTTTTATAAATGTTAAACTATTATGTGACAATTTATACATTTTATTTTGATAAATTATAAATGGTTCATGAGTTTTTCTATGAGTACTATTAAATGGATAATCTTTATTATCAACATATCTTATAATTTCATTTGTAAATGGTAAATTATACAAATCAATAATTTCATCTATTTTATTATCAACACTAATTATAAAACTTTTTAAACAATTATTATCACTTTTAAATTTAATACAATTTTCAAATTTAAAATATGTTATAGGTATTGAATACATAATATCACATTCTTTTTTAGGTCCTTCACCATTAATAATATATTTTGTCATATTAAAATATAATATTGGTTCATTTGTTGATTTTTGTAATAAAGTATTAATTATATTCCAATATATTAAACCCATAAATAAAGCTGTAAAGATTAAAAAATAAATCAATTTTTAAAAATATATGATTTCATCATTATATTTTTACGGCCTATGGCCCTAAAGAACTAGCGCTCCTATAAATCTTGATAAATTTGTTTTAAAATATTTTTAAATTAACATTTCATTATCATTATTTTTAATTCCATTCTAAATTACCTTTAAAAATAATTTTATGAACATATTAATTATATTGTTGTATAATTATTGGTAAGTTTATAATAATTCTTATTTGCTATATTTGCAGTTGCCCATAAATTATTATCTGAAAGATATGTACAATTAAATTTGTTGATAGTTTTAAATGTACCTTTATAATCATTTAATACTGACAAATTTAAAATATTTATTCTATAATGTTGAATAGTTTGATAATCAATACAATTAACATCTAAATTATGTATTTGTGAAAATATAACATTTGATATAATATCAGCATTTATTGTCATAAATGAAATTGAATTAAATTTAATATCATTTAATTTATCACAACATATTGATATTTTATTTATATTGAAAAAGTTAATATCAGTTTCATTTTTTCCATTTATATATTGTGCTATAATTGTTAAATTTTGTATATTTTGAAATGTATTTGTTTGAATATATACAGCATTTATATATAAATTTGTAATTGCATTTACTGAACAACTTTTAATAATTCCAGCAGTAATACAAGGATTTAATAAATTTTGAAATGTAATAGTTTCAATATTATTGGCAGTTAAATATAAAAATTCTATATTTAAAATTTGATTGTTACAAAAACTTCGAGCTTGTATATTTATATTTGAATTTTTAGGTTCATTGTTAATTGTTGAAAATGATAATGAATTTATAGAATTAGCATGTATATAACCATTAACTATTGACCACATTTGAGCACTTTCTATTTTATTACATGTTATATGAACATTTGAACATGTTTTAATAACATAATTAGTTAATAAACTAGGATATTTTACAATAAGTATTGAATATTTACTCCATGTATTATTACATGAATATGTATCTAAAATACTACAAATTGATTTATTGTTACATGCTGTAGCATATTCTAATCTTGTTGTACAAGTATTTAACATTGTTGATAGATTATAAGTATCAGTTGTACAACTATATAAAGTATTTGATAATTTTAAAGTATTTGCTTTAATTTCATCAATACCCCCACCCCCAATTATATCATTTATATTTACACCATTAATTGATAAAATATTATATAAATCCATATAATTTAATTATTTTTATAAAATATAATTTAATCAATATTTATGAAAATATTAAAATTTATGAAAATATTAAAATTTACGAAATATAATTTATTAAAACATATTAATCAATATTTATTAAAACATAAACATTTATTAAAGCATAAACATTTATTAAAGCATAAACATTTATTAAAACATAAACATTTATTAAAACATAAACATTTATTAAAACTAAAAATATATACATCAATAATTATATTTTTATTTCATCATTATAATTTTAAATTTACATCCTTCAAAACTATTATCAAACATTTTTTTAACTTTTGATATATCTATTCTGTTTAATTTAATACAATTTTTAAAACTATTTAATCTTATTTCTTCAAAACCACTACCATATACATTTATTAATTCAATACAATTTTCAAAACATGAACTAGGTATTATTTTTATTTTATCACCTAAATTAATATTTATTAATTTATTACAGTTTTCAAAGCAATTTAAACCAATTTTTTTAATTCTTTTCCCTAAATCTATATTTGTTAAATTATAACAATTGCTAAAAATTTTAGCACTTAATTTTATAGGATTTAATATAATATTATTTAATTCATAACATTCAGCAAAAGCCATATATTTAATTATATCACAATTTATTATATTAATATTTTCCAATCTTATACAATTTTCAAAACATGAATAACCGATATACTTTACATTTATAATATCAATATTTTTTAATTTTCTACAATTTGAAAAACACCCATATCTTAAACATATAACATTATTCATTTTAACACATTTTAAATTTGAACAAAATGAAAAAGCATCCTTTTCAACTATTTCAACATTATTCATATCTATGTTTTCCAATGTATAACAATGCTTAAAGGCATTTTTATTTATAACTTTACAATTATTAAATTCAATATATTTTAATTTTATACATTCTCTAAAACAATTTTTACCAATTATTTTAACTCCATTACCAACAATACATTTTAAATTTATACATTCTCTAAAACAATTTTTACCAAGTATTTTAATTTTATCTGGTAAAACAATTTCTTCAATATTATCATTTAAATAAAAACAGTTATCTACAATTATATTAAATATGTTATGTTTAATAATAATATTTTTATTGTCTGTCATTTCAAAATCGCTTTTTAATGCTTGTATATATTTATAAATTTTATTATCTGATATTATTATTTCATTTTTATAAACTGGATAATTATATACTGTTTTTATTGGTTGTGATGTTTCATAATCTGTATTATTATATTTATTATATATTTCAATATTTTTATATAAATTAAATTCTTTTTGTGTTTTAATTGGTATATAATTTTGTTTTGATTTATCGAATAAATAATAACATTTTTTAGTTGTTTTTATAAGATTTATTAAATCATATGTTGTATTTAAATATTTTGATATAATTTCAAATTCAAATGTATTCATTAAAGAAAGATGTAAAAAATTAAATTATTGAGTTGTATTATAATGTATATGTGTTTTAATATGTTTATTATAATGTATATGTGTTTTAATATGTTTATTATAATGTATATGTGTTTTAATATGTTTATTATAATGTATATGTGTTTTAATATGTTTATTATA
>Ga0247610_10005493_pt1 | contig 13341 bp, 12 predicted proteins | sample 174DNAGHGhighgp2_FD_193483 | JGI IMG/M metagenome (GOLD analysis project Ga0247610, IMG submission 193483) | Sheep rumen microbial communities from Palmerston North, Manawatu-Wanganui, New Zealand - 1742 DNA GHGhigh gp2 | ecosystem: Host-associated > Mammals > Digestive system > Stomach > Rumen...
TATTTCTTATGATGAATATATTTCTGATGGGGCAGATGATGAATTGGCTAATTCAATGGATAATGAAGAAGACGTTGAAGAAATAGATAAATCTATAGAAAGAAGCCTATATAAACCAGAGGAAGAAACCGAAGAAGAAACAGAAGAAGTCACGGAGGTTGAATAATGGAATTAAAAGAATATGTAGAACAAATAAAATTTCAATTAACTGGAGGAATATTAGAAAGTGAATTAAAAGATTCTGATATAGAAAAAATTGTTATGTTTTCTTTAAAAGAATTAAATCGATATTATGATTCTACTGCTTTAGTTATGGCTGATGCTGCTAGTTGTATTGATTTAATTTCTTTACAAGAAAATAATAATATAAAGATAAGTTCAATTTCTAATGTTTATAGGTCTGAGGCTTCAGGGGTTTCATCTGGAGATGGAGCTACTACTTCGGATCCGATGTTTATTGCTCAGTGGAATTTTGCAAATAATTATTATGGTTATAATTCTAACAATTGAGCTTTAAACTATGCAGCATATAATACCATGCAGCAAATATCTTCTACTTTTTCTACCGATTTAGATTTTAAGGAAGATCAAGCTGGTGGTAAATTATATATTAATTTTTCTAACGGGATGCCGTCTAAAGTTACCATTGAGTATGTTCCTAAGTTAGAATCAGTTGAAGAAGTTAAGGGTGAATACTGAACTGATATATTACTAAGACTGTCTTTAGCTCATACTAAAATAACTCTAGGCAGAATCAGAACAAGATATACTTTAAATGATGCTATTTGGGGCCAAGATGGTGAAACACTTCTTACTGAGGGTAATACTGATTTAACAGCTTTAAGAGAAAGACTTCAGACTCAAGCCAATTTCACCTATCCATTGGACTAGCCCTGAAAATTTGTATAATTTAAATATATCGTATTTTGCTAAATTAAATATAATAATGTGGAGGTAATAAATGGACACAAATTATTTAGAGGAAGCTTTCAAAAGACTCAGCTTACTTGAAGATGATTTTGATATATCTGTCGATGCTGATAAAGTAGATGAATTAAGATCATTTATTGAAGACGATGTTGATGAAGTTCCTGAAGAAGAAATCATTGATGTAAAAGCCGATGATGAGACCGAGCTCCAAGATAATTATGTTGGAAAGGTTATTCTTGAATGTGAATGCTGCCATACCAGAATCTATAAGGATAAGGAAGAAGTATTTATCGACGAAGAATCAGGCTTGGCTAATATCAATGAACCATGCCCAGTTTGTAATAATGAATTGGGTTACACTGTAATTGGAAAGATTGAACCATTTGATTCTGATAAAGAAATTAACCCAGAAGAAGATGAAGTAGAGATTACTCCAGATGATATCGAAGTTGAAGACGAAGTAGAAATTACTCCTGATGATGTAACTGAGGGAGAAGAAGTCGAAGTTGAAGAATCATTAGAAAATAGAATCAACAGAAAACACTTACATGAAAATAAAGACGGTGTTTGTCCACATTGTGGAAAGAACCCTTGTGAATGTGAATCATTAGAAGAATGTGATTCATTGGAAGAAGAATTCGAAGATCCATCAAAGGTTGGAGTTGATTCAGATGTTTCTGTAGAAGATGATATCAAATTAGAGACTCCTCAGGATAATCCAGTAAATGAAGACCCATCTGTTTTAGACTTGAAGGAAGATTTTAAGGAAGTAGAGATTAAAACAGATGATCAGAAATTGGAAATGACTTCAGATGAAAATGGTAAGGTAACTGTTACTACTGAGCCATTAGAAGAAGAGGTAGCTGAAGATGAAGTAGTAGATTCAATTACTACAGAACCTGATGACGCTGAAGTTGGTCCAGAGGAAATTGTTCCTTTAGATTCTGAAGAAGAAATTGCGATTGAAAATAATGTTCCAGAAGATGAACAGGAAGAGGAAATCCCTGAAGAAGCCGTTGAAGATGAAGTAATTTCTAGTGAAGAACCTATTGAAGATAATGGTGAAGAAGAAGACGAAGATGAATTAGATATTGAAGACTTCGATGAAGAATCATTCGATGATATGGGTGAATCTTATATGCGTAAGGTTTATAGTAATGTAACTGGCTATAAGACTACTAAAATTAACGAAAGTAATGGATCACTTTTAGTCGATGGTGTAATTACTTTTGGTTCTGGAGTTGAAAAGAATACTCAATTCGTATTTGAAAATGCTACTCTTTCTAGAAGAGGTAAATTAATTTTAGAAGGATATAACAAGACATTCTCTGATGCTAAGAAATCTTTCATCATTAGAGGATTATTAGAAGGAAAGAAATATATCCCTGAAAGCTTTATCTATAATTATAAAGTTAAACAGTTAAATGAATCAACCAATTCTAACGAAACAGTTAGAGTATTTGGAAGAATCAAGAAGAGATAATTAAGGAGTTAACTATTATGGCTTATAAGGGTGATTATGGTGTCTTATTAAATCATAACACAAAACTTCATCGTCGTTATTTTAATGAGATGGTTAAACTTATAGGTATTCAGGTATTATATAAGGCTCCAAAAGAAAATAAACATTATAACTTACAGTCAGAAATAGTTTCTAATTATGAGGATCCTATCAAAGTTGGATGTGTCTTTGAAGAACATTTAACCCAAAGGACTGCTAAAAAATTAGGCTGGAATTCAGAATTAACCGAATCTGCTGCATTAATTCACGTACCATATGATTTACCTGGTTTGCAAATAGGAGCTCTGTTTACAATACCAAGTGCTTATGATAATACTATGGCTAGAACATTTAGAGTTACAAAGATGTCTGCCATTATGGTATTCCCGGCCAGTATCACATGTGAAATAGTTCCAGAATATGAAACTACTGTTGAAAAATCTGAATTAGAATTATTCAATAGTACTGATTTTAATTTATTAAACGAGGGTAACTAATATGAAGATAACAAAATTAAATGAAGCCGTAGGAAGTGTCGCTGAATTCAGGAAGAATTTCAAAGAAGCTACTAGTATTGAAGAAAAGGCCAATATTGCTGCTGAAGCCCTAAGATTAACTCATAATAATCCTGCTGCTGATGACAGAATAGAAGAATTTAGAAAGGCTGTAGGTGATGATAGTTTTGTTAGATGGATGGAATCTTTTTCTATCGAGGAAGCTACGGATATAAATAACGAATTTAATATCTTTTTAAATTATCTTTTTCAAAATAAAACACTATTCGAAAATATTTTAAGAATTAAAAATGCAATTTTTAAATTATATAATTCGTATGTAGATGGCGGGATGGATACTTTAAGAGAAGTTTTAGCAGAAAATTCGGGTGAACATAGTGTTTTAAATAAAATTATTTATCTTTATTTAAGTGATGAAACATTTTATGAAAACTCTCCAAATGAAATAACCTGAATATTAAAAAATGCATTATTTAACCCAAAATTAAACAATGCAGCTAAATATTTAATCGATGATAGAGGCCATCCAAAAACCTACAGAGAAATCAGATCTTCTCTTTTGAAAAATAAAAATGTTGAAGATACAGAGGCAGATGAAAAAATAGTCATTAGAAATAGTGATACTTCAAAATTATCAAATACTCAACGTGATGCCCTTTTAAAAAATATAGCTTCCTCACAAGAAGGAAGAACAGCTATGCAGAATGCAATTAACAATTACCAATAAAACTTTAGATAACATTGATAATTTTGTATATCAGTATTTGCCTAGATATATTAATAATATATTTGAAAAGAGTATTAATAAAAAAAGGTTACAATCCTTTGATAAACTTTATAAAATTAATTCATATCAGATATTAAATCGAGCACTTAAAAATTTATTAATAACAAAAAATGGTAATAATCAATATAATATTAAAATTAATAATGTTATAAAAATAGACGATAGATATATAGATTATTACATAAAATTAATAAATTATGGTTCAAGGGATATAAAAGGTTACCCCTTTACCAGAAATTTATTTAATTATATAAAAGATAACATAAATAAAATCTATAAGGAGTGAGAAGATGGCAATTCGTTATTATGATAATGCTTTGGTAGAAAAAGTTAAGGCTTGGGTAAAGGACCCAAATATGACTGTTTTATCACCTTCTGACTCAACAAGATTTTTCCAGATGAGGGCGGATCAGTTAGATGATAAACCAATAAAATTACCATTAATTGCTATTTCAAGGGATAGTGAAATAGAAATTATCTCTACTGCTAAAAAAGCTCTTACCTATGATGCCGGGCATTTAACTAATGATGAAAATGATCATAATAAATCTACGGCAGAAGTTTCAAAGGTATTAAATGCTATACCTATTAAGCTAACTTATCAGCTAGATATTTATACGAAGTACTTTGCAGAAGCTGATGAGTATATAAGAAATTTCGTGTTTAATTTTATTAACTATCCTAGGATTAATATTGAAATTCCATATAATGATGCAAAGGTACTTCATAATTCTACTATATTGTTAGAATCATCTATTTCTGATAGCTCAGACATACCCGAAAGGTTAATAGCTGGCCAGTTCACAAGGATGACTTTAAGATTAACCGTTGATGATGCATACTTATTTAGTGTACCATTTATGGATAACTGGAAGATTGAATCTGGTTCTATTGAAATTTCTGGGGAACCACATGAAATTTCTAAACTGCCTACAGAGTATGAAGATCGTGAGTTTGATTCAATAGATGAAACTGATAATTCAGTAATTAAAGTTTATAAATAACTAGAAAGGGAAAATATTAATGTCAAGAATTACAATTAAGGAACAGGAAAGAGTTAGGTTTAATTCATTTGATGCTACCGAAAATGTTGTATTGGTTCCATTAATGACTACTAATAGCGAAGAAGCTGCCGGCCTTCCTACCCTATATGAAAATTTAAGAGATTTTACTGCTGTTGTTTCAAGTGCTCCTAAGGCTAGTGACTCATCAGATGCAGAAGTAGATAATTCTTATTATTTCATTTGTGAATTATTAAATCAGGGTTTAAAGGTTTTAGTTAAACGTTGGTTATACGATGCCTCTGGTGCAGCTTCAATTGAAAGCCAGCTTACTCAGGCAATTAACGGTACTGATGCTACAAGTGAAGCTTCCGCTGTACCAGGTATCTTTAACGAGGTAGCAGATAAGAACTTATATAATATTAAGTTTATTACTGCTGGTGGTTATGCTCAAGCTAATTTTGATACAAAAGCTACACTAGTAGATATAGCTGCTGATAGGGGAGATTGCGTAGCTGTTATAGATCTTCCTCCGGGATGGACTCCAGCAAATGTCTTAAATAATAGTGATGGCCAATTTACTAGTGTTGGAAATAAGTATATGTATTCAACAATAGTTTGGCCTTCATGCTATTTTAATCTTTCAGAATTTGCTTCAAGCTCAGATGAAGCTGAATTATTAAAGAACATTGAAATGCCTGCTTCACTTGCATATTTAGCTGCATTCGGTAGCAGTGTACAGGTTAACGCTGACTGGTTTGCTGTATCAGGTGTAATCAGAGGTAACATCCCTGATATGGTTAAGCCAAAGTTTGAAATTGGTGAAAGATTGATGCACATCCTTCAGGGTGATACTCCAGTTTCAGGAACTACTTATTTAAAAGTTAGAATTAACCCAATCATGGATGCAGGAGTTTATGGTCATAGAATTTGGGGAAATAGGACAGCAAATTCGTTATCTTCTAATGATGCTCAGTCTTTAAGATTTAGAGATTTCTTAAATGTTAGAATTCTCTTATGTGATATTAAGAAGCAAATCTATCATGCTGCAATGAGAAATACCTTTGAACCTAACGATGATATTACTTGGGTTAACTTCAAGAAGATCTGTAATACTTTATTAGATCAGATGCAAAGTGGTAGAGGTATTAGATGGTATTCTTGGAGAAGAGTTGATACTGAGCAGAGAGCTACAATTAAGGCTGTATTAACCATTCAACCAATTGAAGCAGTAGAATACTTCGATATTACAATTAACTTAACTGATGAAGAAGTTAACTTCGAAGAAGAATTAGTTTAATAGTGGAGGGATATAAAATATGTCAGAATTTGGAACATACCATTTAGCCGATAACCCTACAGTTTATCAGCCTGTAAGGTCTAATAACTTTAGATTTATTATTTCAGGATTAGATAATTTATTAAAGGTAGGAGAAAATCCAGATGTTAGAACTTCATATATTACAAATGCTCAAGAAGTTTTAGATTTCTCAGTAGTATCTTTCAATCCTCCTCACTTTACTCAGGGAGAAGTTGAAGTTAAGCGTGGAAATAGTACTGTCTATTATGCTAGTACACCAACATTCTCTGATAATCAGTTAGTTATTAATGACTTTGTTGGTGCTGATGGCAAGTCAGTATTATTAGCTTGGCAGGCATTATCATATGATGTAATTAATGATACAATTCCAAGCTCAGATAAGTATAAGGTTGATGCTACTGTATTAGAATATTTACCAGACAATACCTTGGTTCGTTATTGGGATTTAAGAGGTTGCTGGGTAAAGGGAATTTCTGAGACTGAGTGGAATAATGAAAACGCTGGAAAGAAAACAGTAACTGCTACAATTAGATTTGATAGAGCAATACCTCATTTACCTGATTAATATATAATAGTGTATTATATATTATTCAAGGAGGCTTTGCAATATGAATAATGTAACAATTCAAGAAGAATATAGTTTACCATCAAAGGGATTATTATATGGTAATCCCTTTGATCCGGTAGTTAAATTAAGGAGTATGACTGTAGCTGAAGAGATGAAAAGACTTACAGCCACAGAAAATCCTTATAAAGTAATGTCTGAGATCATAGAAGATTGCTTACTTACTAAGTTACCTATTTCTGTGTATGATTTATGTTTAGGTGATTATCAATATTTATTACATAAATTAAGAGTAGTAACTTATGGACCTGATTATAAAATTTCAGTAGGATGTCCGTTTTGTGGAGAATATTTCGAAACAGTAATTAATTTAGATGAATTAAAAGTTAATTATTATTCAGAAGATTTATTAAAGGAATTGTCAATTAAGTTACCTGTTACTAATAAAACGATTGATCTAAAGTTCCAGACTCCAAGAGATTTAGATAATATTGAAAGAAAAAAGAAGGAAATGAAAAAACAATTCCCTGAAATGAAGGAAGATCCTACATTACTTTTAAATTTAGAGAGCATGATTAGATCTATTGATGGCCAGCCAGTTAATCCGGCTACTATTCAAAATACTATCAAGAAAATGCCTCTGAAGGATTCATCCTTGATTTTACAAAGAATGGAAAAATTAAATGATAAGGTTGGTGTAGAAGTTAACGTTGTGGTTACTTGTCCGAATTGTAATCATGATGTTAATACTATGTTTCGCTTCACAAGTGAATTTTTTAGACCCGAAATTGACTAGTGATGGCAAACCTTATGGACCATTTCGATATAAAGAAATAGTTAAAGAGTGTTACTTAATTTCTAAGAATTGTAACACTTCTTATACAGATTTAATGAATATAACACCCATAGAAAAAAATTATTTGCTAGAATTTATTGCTGAAGAATTCCAAAAAACAGAAGAGATGATGAAGAAAGCAAATAATGAGAGGAATCTAGACATATTCAAATAGAGAGGAGTAATTAAATGGCTTCTGAGAAAATGAATTTAAAGGAAAATAGAAGCTCTGGTGAAATTTCCAGAGATTTATCGGCAGCCAAGGCAGACCTCAAAAAACTTAGTGATTTAAAGGCCTCACATGAAAAGTTAATCATGTCTAAGGCTGAGAAAGAAAATTTAAAAATTATAAATAAAGAATATGCTTATAGGTTAAAAAAGGAAAAAGAATTACTAGAAGCTCTTCATGAACAAAAATTAAAAGAGATATCTGAAGTATCAGATGTAGAAAAAAGGTTAGCTTTAATCCAAGAAGAGGAAGCTGAACATCGAAAAAGGACTGGAGCTGATAAAACTCTTCCTAAAGAGGCCTCTGAGGCGTTAAGTCAGGCTTTCTCTGGTTTAGCTTCTTCAATTAATCAAATTGTTGGCGGTTTAAAAAGTACTTTAGAAAACACCATGAACAGCTTTCTTAGTACTCAATCATCAATGGCTTATAATTTAAATGGTACTGAGAAGTCTTTAGGAGGGATTACCGATACTTTGGGGAAAGCTCTAGGTGGTACCGGATTAGTAAAACAACAAGAAGTTTATAAAAATTTACAAGACCTTGTAAATGAAGGTATTGTCTATAATGTAGAGCAAAGAGCTTTCTTAAAAACCATCTCGGATGATTTTGGAATGATTTTTGATCCTCGGGCTGGAAGCTTACCAAGATTGATAAATCTACAAAGACAAGACTTATCATCTAATAGGATGGCTATTGAAGCCTCTTTAAAAGAATTTTTAAATCAAAATTATGAAACAAGTCAGTATATTAAAGATGGTTTTGCTAATGTATCTAATGCTTTATTAGAAGCACAATCAATAATGACTGCCCGTAGTGGTATGGACTTAGAAGCCGTTGTACAACAGTGGATGGGTTCATTATCTAGTGTTGGTATGAGTCAATCAACTATAGATGCTCTAGCTACAGCTATTGGCCAATTAGGTTCAGGCAATATTTCAGCTCTATCTGGAAGTAATATGCAAAACCTATTAGTAATGGGAGCTGCTCGTTCTGGGTTATCATACGCTCAATTATTAACTGAAGGATTATCTGGTAGTGCTGCTGATGAATTAATTAAAGGGATTGTTGGATATATTACCGAAATAGGACAAAGTACTAGTAATGTGGTTAAATCTGAGTATGCTAGAATATTTGGCTTGAATGTATCAGATTTAGTAGCTGCTTCACAGGTTGGAAATGTAACAGCTAATGGAGTAATTACTGATGATATTAGTAATTTATTAGGTAAAATGGATGAATATGTTTATTCTACAACTCAATTGGATAACTTCATTGCTAACTTTATGTATGATTGGGCTACAGGAATAGCTTCAAATGAAAGTGAATATTTAAAATATCGAACGGTAGATTTAATAAGCAGTACTGTTTCAAATATGGTTAGTGGATTATCTTCTGTAGGAGGAGCCGCTACTAAGGGTATATCAGCTGTTTTATCTCCAATTTTAAATGCTGCCCCATTAATATCTACTTTACCTACTTTAATTGAATCTATTGGAAATTTAGGTACCAATTTCCAAGATACGGTAACTAACGTTTTTGGAGAAGCTCTTGGCAATGAGGCTGGAGAAATAGTAAATAGAAAATTAGATGAATATCTAAATCCAGATGATTACGTTACTGTTAAGAGTGGTAGTGGAATGTCTTTTAGAAGACGTAATCCTAATAATAGAATTACATCATCTAGAGCTGCAGCTACTAGAAGTTCATCTATTTTAAATACTTTATCTCAAGAAGCTACCGGAGCCAATAGAATATTTGGTTTACTTGGTGGAGGTACACCACAAGAACAATATATTAGAAGTACTGGTAACTTAACCAGTTTTACTAAAGTATCAGGAACTCAGACTTCAGGGGCTATGGTTATTGGAAATACTAATACTTCTGATATAGCCTTAGCAGCTAAAAATAGTGCTATGGATTATGCGGCTGAAAACTTAGTTAATCCTGAAGAAGAATACTATGATGCTACTTCTATTTATAAATTATTATCAGCTGATCCTACTGGTGGTGAATGGTCATTTGCTACTGATGCTCATAACTTATTAACTAGTATTTATGGTACTGGAGATTTAAATTTACATAGTGAATTATCAGCCATTAATACTACTATGAGTGATAGTATATATACTATATTAGGTAGTATTAAGGATGCTATATTATCATTACCTACTTATGAATATAACGGTACTTTTGGAATAAGACAAGATGAACAAGCTAATACTGTTAGGATAGGTAATGACATGAGTTATATTTCTGATGTCATGACTCTTAATGCTATGAATGTCCAGAATATTTATAATTTATTATTCTCTTATATGATTGAGGGAGCTGGACCATATGTTGGAGTTAACACTGAAGAAATAAACAGCAAAGAAGGTTTTGGCTGGGCTGGGCCTTCAATTACAACTACCGGATCAGGTTTATAACAGTGGAGGTAAATTAGATGCGTTATAGATTTAATGAAACAAATATTGCCACTGGCCTTATAAAAGAATTATTAAAAGAATTTAACCTGCCAATGTATACAGTATATACAGAGGGCAAGCCAATTTATCCAGGCAAGCTTTATATAAAAGATAGTACCATTTATGTAGGTGAAGGGTCTGGTGATAGTGCTGAGCTTGTCCCAGTAAATGATTACATTTATAATCAAAAACAGATAAATATGACTAAAAACTTAGTCATAAATTCATCAGTATATGATACTTATACTCATACTTATTTAGGAAACTATTTAAGATTTATGAGGGATTATAATAGATTAAATCTGATGCCTTTGTATAATTGTTTTAATACTGAAACTCTTGAGGGGGTTAATCAGTCTATATCATTATATAGTGGTAATACTTTTGAAATTAATACATATAATACGTCAAATATTTATTATTTAATCCCGATAAAATTTAATGAACAATATACTATAGCCATTGATTCTCCGGTGACTTATGAAATAGCCTGTATGATATATACTAAATCTGGGCTTACTGATTTATCAAAAGAGTTAATGGCTGATACTTATAAAAAAATCCCAGGCTCACAATTTAGTTCACCTTATTTATTTTCAACTGATTTTGATGCTACTAAGTATTGGTCATTTGAAAATAATTTAAGATTATTAATAAAGCTACCGGCTATTGCTAGTAACTCAACAATAACTGTTTTAGAAGGTAATTATACTGCTGGTGTAAGATGCCAAAATAGTATTGTTTCAAGTTTTGCCATTGATGATAAGAATGGCTTTGGAATATATCCAACTAGGCTATCCCTATTAAATATGAATGATGGCGTAAGTTATCCGTTCGCAGATCGTTTAATAGAATATCTATCTAACAATGCTATTGTTCCACAAGAAAAAATAACTGATAATATTGGTAGGTTACAAAGATCTGTATATAACAATTCTAGATTTAGGGGAGCTTATGATATTTGAGACCCACAATTAAGGATTTCTTTATTTAATAGATTAAACGACAAGACTAATAAGAAGAACTTTTATAATATTTATAAGGAAGATGTTGGAAATACCCTAACATCAAAGATGTCATTGTTATTAGGCAATACAACACAAGGAGCAAATCCTAGTCCTAGTTCACCACAGGCTATTCATACAGTAACAGGCGATAATGAGATAAGAGTAGTTGGGAAGAATCTAGCCCAGATTACACCACAGACAAAAACAGTCAACGGAGTAACTATAACAGTTGATGAGAACTTGCTTGTTACCGCAACTGGAACGGCAACTGCTAGTGGTGGTAGATTAACTTTTTTTAGCGATGTTATTAGATTAACCAGTGGAAGTTATACCTTTAGAAAAGTAACAGTGAGTGGAACGTCTCAGGTTGGACCTTGACTTTCAAACTTTAATAATAGCGGTGCGGTGTCGGCAGCGACAAATTTGGGTAAAACTTTTACTGTTTCTACTGATGTACCTGCTAAAATTGGCTTTACTGTCACAAGTGGAAAGACATATAATGAAACATTCTACCTGCAATTAGAACAAGGCTCAACAGCTACTACTTATGAGCCATACAAAGCACAGGTATATCCTATTAACCTAGGCTCTCTCGAACTCAACGCTTTAGGCAATTACAAAGATTACTTCTATAAGACAGACGGAAAGTGGTATCTACATAAGGCAATTAACAAAGTCAAAGGTTCAATGTTGACCAAGTATAAACAAAACAATGGCTTTATAGCGTACCGATGTGTTAATTTGCCAATAGGAGTAGTAGATACATTGTTAAGCGGTGGAGAATTTATGGCAATGTTTAATTGCTTAACAGAGCGAGGTTCATTTTCTGGTTCTTCAATGAGTGAGAATAAGGCAGAGTTTAGAAATGAGATTATGTATTGTTCAATAGCCGAAAGTTACAACATTGATGGCTTTGAAATGATTTACCCGTTAGCCACCCCAACCAACACCGAGATAACAAACTCAACCTTGATTAGTCAATTAGAAGAATTAAGTAAAGCTACCGGATATGATGGTGGGATAAATATTATTCAACAAAATAGTGACTTACCATTTGATATTTCTAATTTAGAGAAAATACTTGAACTTAATAAAAGAGAAATTAAACCTGTCGTTAATATAAATGAAAATATTAAATTTATTGATACTACACCTGATTTATTAAGTTATGGTGATAAAGACGTTGAAACGTTCTTAGGAGTAGCAAGATGATAGATAAAGCTAAATTAATTGATAATTATATTTATTTTTATCACTTAGAAAAATTTTGTGTATTACCTTTATATCCAGAAACAATTACTGATACTTTAAATAGTACATTCCAGCCTACTAACGCATTATCAAGATCTGCTCCGGTATTTACTTATTCTAATTCAGGGCCTAGAACTGTTACTATAAATTTAGACCTTCATCGTGATTTAATGAATGATGTTAATACTAATGTTAGTAACCTTAAAACAAACGTTGTAGAATTTAGGAATGAATATTATAATAACCGGGATGAAGATTACGTAGATATTCTTATTAAATATTTACAAAGTGTAGCTCTCCCAAAATACCAGGTATATAGTTCTGGTTCTAAGTCTGTTATACCGCCTATGGTAGCTATAAGATTTGGAAATGATGTTTTCATTAAAGGAGTAGTTACTAGTGGAATAACTGTAACTTATAGAAAACCAATTTTAGTAGGAAATAAATATGCTATAGCTAATATTAGCTTTACTGTTACTGAGACTGACCCTTATGATGCTGATACTATAATTCAGACTGGTTCATTTAGAGGTATATCTAGTACCTTTAAGGGTGGAATCTATAAGGATAATACAAGCTCTCTTACTGGGCAATACAGAGATTCTACTTCACCAGGTGGACCTGGAAATTCAGCCACAGCCTATAAGGATAATGACTTGTCAAACATTGGTGAAAATGGATTTGGAAATATTTATAAATCAAATGGTGATTCTAATGCTTCAACTTCTAATAAATTATTAGATTATATGAAGAAACCTAATATTGATTTTGTAATTGGTGGAAAGGGGAGAAGATACTAATGGAAGTACTAACTGATAGATCTATTAAAACTTATGACTATACATCGAGGTATGCTCCTTTCCCTTATTATTTTAATACTGAAGATAATAAATATGTTTACGGTTTAACTAGCCAACTCAGTTTACATACTGAG
>Ga0247610_10005494_pt1 | contig 13340 bp, 5 predicted proteins | sample 174DNAGHGhighgp2_FD_193483 | JGI IMG/M metagenome (GOLD analysis project Ga0247610, IMG submission 193483) | Sheep rumen microbial communities from Palmerston North, Manawatu-Wanganui, New Zealand - 1742 DNA GHGhigh gp2 | ecosystem: Host-associated > Mammals > Digestive system > Stomach > Rumen ...
TAAAAATCCTGAGGATTTAAATATTACAAATAAAGAGGCTATAAGATCTATTCATTTAGCTTATGCAAAATTTGCAGATTATATTACAACAAATACATTTGGTTTAAACCGAATTAAATATCATGGGGATTATGAAATTGAAGAGGTTGCAACATCTGCAATTTTAAATGCTAGAGTTACTGGTAAAAAGGTATTTTTTGATATTGGACCTACAGGTCAAATGCTAAAGCCCTTAGGTACATTATCCTTTGATGAGGCTTATTTAGCATTTAAAGAAATTGCCTTAATTACAAAGGATTTAGTTGATGGCTATATAGTAGAGACTTTCTCTGATTTATATGAAATAAAGGCCTGTATTTTAGCTTTAAAGGAAAATACAAATCTACCGATCTTTGCTACTATGACATTTGATAAAACAGGTAGAACCTTAACAGGCTCCACTCCTGAGATTGTAGCCAATACCCTATCTAATCTAGATGTAGATGCACTGGGTGTTAACTGCTCATTAGGTCCTAATGAGCTATATGATATTGTAAAAAGAATTGCAATGTCTACAGATAAGCCAATTATCATTCAGCCAAATAGAGGTCTACCTAAGATAAATAATGGGTCTACCTATTATGATATGGAAAAGGATGAATTCATCAATGCCATTGAAAAATACATTCCACTAGGTATTAATATTATTGGTGGATGTTGTGGTACAACGCCTGAATTTATTGAAGGACTTTCAAAGTTTAAGGGCCTAGAGGTTAAAAAAAGAGAATATGTAAGGAAAACGATTATCAATTCAGCAACAAAGCTTGTAGAAATTGATAATGTTAGAGTTTGTGGTGAAAGATTAAATCCTACAGGAAAGAAAAAACTAAAGGAAGCATTAAAGAATGAGGATTATGAATATTTAGTTTCTATTGCCTTAAAGGAAGAAGAGAATTCTGATTTATTAGATTTAAACTGTGGATTACCTGGAATTGATGAGGCAAGAGTAATGAAAAATGCAGTCACTCAAATCCAGGAATTTGTAGATTTACCACTTCAAATAGATTCTTCTAGTAAAGAAGCAATTGAAATGGGATGTAGATATTATAATGGTATTCCATTAATTAATTCTGTTAACGCAACCAAGGAGGTTATGGATAATATCTTCCCTATCGCGAAAAAGTATGGAGCAGTAGTACTTGGACTTGCTATGGATGATAATGGTGTACCTAAAACTGCAGAGGAAAGATTTGAAAAGGCTAAGCTAATCTTAGAAACTGCTCTATCCTATGGAATTCCTAAGGAAAGAATTATGATTGATACATTAGTTTTAACTGCATCTGCAGAACAAGCCCTAGTCGGTGAAACCTTAAAGGCATTGACACTTGTAAAAACCTTAGGTGTTAAAACTGCTTTAGGTGTATCTAACGTATCCTTTGGGTTACCATTTAGACCATTATTAAATAAAACATTCCTAACTATGGCAATGTATGCTGGATTAAATATGCCAATTATTAATCCGGATGATATGGAAATGATTAATGCGATTTATGCATATAAGCTGTTATTAAATATCGATAAGAATAGTGAAGAATATATTAATCGTTTCTCAACTTTAGAAGAAATTAAGCCTGAGGTTATTCAAAAGGGTGTAAAGAAGGAAGCTTCATCAGATATTGATTTATACCAAGCGGTAAAAAAAGGCTTAAAGCATATGATTTCTGATTTATTAAATAAAGAATTAGAAACAAAAGATGCGATGGTAATCATCAATGATGTATTAATTAAAGCCTTAAATGATGTAGGTGTTGCCTATGATAAGGGACAAATGTATTTGCCACAGTTAATTTCATCAGCTGAGGCTGCAAAGGAAGCATTTGCTATATTATCTAGTAAATTCCCATCATCAAAGGAAAATAAGGGATTAGTTATAATGGCTACTGTAAGAGGAGATGTTCATGACATTGGTAAGAATATTTGTAAGGTTGTAATGGAATCTTATGGATATAAGGTTATTGATTTAGGAAAGGATACCCCAATTGAAACAGTAGTTCTAGCATATCAAAAGTATATGCCAGATGTTATTGGTCTATCTGCGTTGATGACTACTACAGTAAAATCAATGGAAGAAACCATTAAAGCATTAAGAAGCGTTGACTGCAAAGCTAAGATTGTTGTTGGTGGTGCGGTTTTAACACAAGATATTGCCAATGAAATTGGCGCGGATTATTATTCATCTGATGCACTTGATTTAGTCAATACATTAGAGAAAATAATCAAAAAGTAAACTATTTATGTTATTTATCTAGGCGTTTTGCGAAAGACTTAATAAGGAATCAGGTGAAAGTCCTGAGCTGTACCAGCAACTGTAACGAAGACGAAATCAAATGACCATTGGGAAACTGAGAAGGTAGAAAGTAGAATGAAGCGAAGTCAGGAGACTTACCTAGTTGAATATAAAAATTTAAAAGGAATGTAGGGATTGTTTAAGTATTGCTGGATTACGATATGAAAACAATCACTCTTACATGGAGAAATGAAGAAAAAGTTGTTTTTGATTCCTCTAGCTTTAGGTCTAGCTATTGGAGTTGCAAGCTGTGGTGAGGAGAATAATTTTGCTCCTGTTGATGATAACAAGGTAGTAGAAGATAATACTCCAAAAACAGATGAAAAGACACCATCCTATACTATTAAGGTATATGATATTGATGATGCTCTTTTAGGAGAAAAGACCTTAAAGATTAGTGACTATCCAACTGTATTTGATGGATTAGTTAAAAACTTCGATGTTGAGTATTCTATTACCTCATATGGACCTTACTTAACACAAATTAATAAGTCTATAGTAGATAGCAATTATTATTTGTCAATTTTGGAAAATGGTTCTGCTACACAAACTGGAATAGATGGCCTTGAGGTTAATGATGGAGATGTGTTTGAGTTTAAAAATGAATGCATGAATACCATCGCTTGGAATGGCACATTTGATGATTATGATATCCTAGTAGATAAGATTATTTATCATTATGCTAAGGGGAAGCTAAGAGATAATATCCAAGAGGCTACAACTTATTTAGGTTCAACATATTGGGATCAATGCTTTGTAAATCTAGCTTTAACATCAGGATTTGATTCTAATGCATTTGATGTAAAAAATCTTTATACAGATGCATTTAAGCAAACAGTGTCTAGTGCTGATGTTACAAATTTACCTGCTGCAACTGAATATCCATCTGATGCAAATATTGCTAAATGGTATTATTCAGCTAGAGCAATTGGTTATTCTTTAGATGCATTTATCACACCATATACAAACTATTTAGAGGGAATAAATTCATATACTGAATATTCTGAATTTGTATTGCCATTTACATTATCTATTGCAAAGGGATTAGATTTAGATTCAAAGATTAATTCAGCAATCATTGATACTACATACCGTGCAGGAACAACCTATGGTATTGATGGTATTAGCTGGCAATTAGCCGGATTGGCAGAGTATAAGACATTAGATAGTGCTGAGCTTGATGTATTAACATTAGAAACAATCAACAATTCAGTTGAAAACTTTGGCTGTATGAAAGATGTTTCATTAGCTACTATTTTAATTCCATATGCAGCAATGAATCTTGATGCAAGAGGCTTTAAAATTGATGGTGACAATGATGTCTTAAAATATCTATTAGATAATTGCTTTGATAAGGATACTTATCAATTTGATGTTGAAAAAACACCAGGTGATAAGTCCTCTAGTCAAATATATGCTTCATTAATGGCATATAAGGCTAGTAGAGATACAAAGAAGGCGGCATACCTATTTGCTTAAGAAAATAGGGAGGATACTTCTTGGTATCCTCCTTATTTCATTAATGGTATTCTTATGTATTTTTATTATCATTCAAAATCAACAAAATGAAGCAAATAGTGGTGGCACAATTACTTTTGTTGTCAATAATATTGATGGAGAAGTAGTAGAGAAAAAACGTATAGAATATAAAAAGGATGATACCTTATTTGAAGTTATCGATAATCATTATAAATTAGAATACAATCTAACTACCTATGGGCATTTTTTAGTTGGAATATCTAATGATTCATTTAAAATAGAAACAGATGGTCATTCAAACTGGATATGGCTTGAGGTAGGATATTTAAAGGAAGATAAAAATTATACAGAGAATATTAATCTTGAGGATTATGATATAAAAAATGCTTCAACTGGAATCGATAATATTGAGCTTAAAGATAATATGATTTTTGTTATGAATCAAAGAGATAATCTTCATAGTGTATCCATATTAAATGATACAATATCATTTGAAAAGAATGAGAATCATTTTATATTTCAATTGATAGTTTATATTACCTTTGGTTTATCCTTTGTTGGATTGTTAATCTATCTATTTATAAGCCATAAAAAGGATAATAAATTAACGATAAAGGAATTATCAATATTAGCCTTTATGACAGTTATATTATTCTTACAGGAAGAATTACTTTCTTTTATACCAAACTTTCAATTTACATTCTTGTTAATTGCAGTTTATATAAAGGTAGTAGGCTTTAGAAAAACATCAGTTATCGTCTTAGCACATATTTTATTAGATAATCTATTTATGGGTAGTGTTATTCCCTATGTAATGATACCTATGATTATTGGATATTTTATTTATATGGCTTTGATTTATTTCTTTAGAAATAAGAATATCTATTTATTGATGCTATTTGGTGTATTAGGATCTTTAATTTATTGCTATATGTTCTTGTTTGCAAATATCATATTCTTAGATGTAGAACCTTATGCGTATTGGATATTAGATTTACCATTTGAGGGAATATTAGCATTAACAACAGCAATAACTCTATTCTATTTATATGAACCATTATCAAATAAGCTTTCTAAGCTATTAAAGAAAAATGATAACGATAGTATCACAGCTGATGATAAATATTAGAATATTTATCTATAAGCACCAATGTTTATAAAATTTCTTGTTTATTAGGAAAAACTATGCTAAAATAATAGGGCTTTATGTAAATTATTTTAAGGAGTTGATTCTCTTGGCACAGATTAAAAGAAAGAAAGTTTCTACAGCTGCAGCTGCTAAGCAGAAAAAGAATCTTTTAAAGAATAAAAAGTTTTGGATTATTTCAAGTATTGTAGCAGCAATCGTTATTGCAGCAGCAATTGTTATTCCAATTGTTGTAATTAACGCTACAAAGGGTGAAACTGAACATACTGATTATTTCAAAAAGGGTACTACATATTCATACAAGGATACAGATGTTTCCTTTACTAAGGCTAATTATGAAGGTATCATAATGCATACTTCTGAATTAGATTTTGAATCAGAAGAAGGCTTTACAACATATCAAAAACATATTTTCTATTTTGCATATGACTTAAGCAAGTTCTATCCTGATACAACAATGGATACAGATGATGAAAAGCTTTATAATTCCGTTCATAAAGAAGCATTAGAGAGTATGAAGAAGCTTCAATATGAAATCAACAAATACAACAATGAAATCTTAAATGATTCAAATGCTGATAATGATGAGGAAGTTGCTTATTTATATGTTGTTGATTTAGGTAAAGCATCAAATAAGAGCTTAACTTCTTCAAGCTATGCTTCATATTTTGGTGGAACAGGTGCTGAAGATTTCATCTTTGGCTATATTGCTGGTGTAGACAAACTAAAGAAGACCTTTGAATATGACGATAAGGATCATTCAATCTTTACAACAAACATGAATGAATTCAATACTACAATTTGCGATACTGCAATTGAGTTCATGAATGATTACAATTTTAGACTAAGCGAATAATATAAAAGGCCTTCTAAAAGGCCTTTTATTTGTTAAAATGGAGGATTTTTATGGAATTAAATGAGAAGGTATTAAATAGCCTAGAATCAAGACTAAATATCAAAAAAGAACAAATTGCATCTGTACTTGGAATGCTAGAGGATGAAAAGACTGTAGCCTTTATTGCAAGATACCGTAAGGAAGCAACTGGAGGGTTGGATGAAGAGGTAATCCGTCAGATTGCAGATGAATACAATTATGGTATCAACCTAGAAAAAAGAAAGTCAGATGTCATTCGTCTAATTGATGAAAAGGGAATGCTAAATGAAGCATTACAAAATGAAATCCTAGCCTGTGAAAAGTTAATTGAGGTTGAGGATTTATATCGTCCATACAAGGAAAAGAAAAAGACAAAGGCAACTGAGGCCATTGCTTTAGGATTAACTCCACTTGCTGATATTATGCTTAAGCTATATCAAACAGGAGATAAGGAAGAGCTTGTTAAGCCATTCTTAAATGATAAGGTTAAGACAATGGATGAGGCAATTACCTTAGCTAAATATATTGTTGCTGAAAAAATATCTGATAATGCACAATTCCGTAAACAAATCCGTGATAAGGCACTCATTTATGGTACTATCATTTGTAAGAAAAAGAAAAATGATAAGGACCCTGATGAAAAATATAAGAATTATTATGATTCAAGTGAAAATATTGGAAGAATTAAACCTCATCGTGTTTTAGCAATTAACCGTGCTGAAAATGAAGATGTTATTACAGTTAATTTAGAGCTTCAGCCTGAAAGAGATATTGAATTCTTAAACAAAAGAGTAGTTAGAGGAAGAGATTCCTTATTTAAGAATGAATTAGAGGATGCCATATTAGATTCTTATAAAAGATTAATTGCTCCATCTATCTCAAGAGAAATAAGAGCTATGCTAACAGAAAAGGCTGAAGAGGGTGCTATTCATATATTCGCATTAAATGTAAAGAATCTATTATTACAGGCTCCTATGAAAGAGAAAGTAATTTTAGGTGTAGACCCTGCCTATAGAACAGGATGTAAGCTTGCAGTTATTTCTAAAAATTCAATTGTAGAAGAAATAGGTGTTATCTATCCAAATGAAAGATCTAAGGATTCTAAGGTTGACCCTAAATTGGTTATTGAATCTAAAAAGACGATTTTAAGATTAATTGATAAATACAAAGTAGATATCATTGCCATTGGTAATGGTACAGCAGGAAGAGAAACAGAAGCCTTCGTTGCTGAGGTTATTCAGGAAAATCATTTAAATTGTAAGTATGTAATGGTATCAGAGGCTGGTGCTTCAGTATATTCTGCATCTGAAATTGCAATTGAGGAATTCCCAGATTTAACAGTTGAAAAAAGAAGTGCAATCTCTATCGCAAGAAGAATTCAAGACCCTCTTGCAGAGCTTGTTAAAATTGACCCTAAATCCATTGGAGTTGGTCAGTATCAGCATGATGTTACACAATCTAAGCTAAATAAGGCATTAGATGATGTGGTATCTGATGCTGTTAATAAGGTTGGTGTAAATTTAAATACTGCATCTATTTCCTTATTATCTTATGTATCTGGTTTGACTAAGGCTGTATCTAAAAATATTATTGCCTATAGAGAAGAACATGGTGGGTTCAATTCTCGTGAGGAGGTTAAGAAGGTTTCAAAGCTTGGACCTAAAACCTATGAACAATGTATAGGATTCTTAAGAATCCTTGGTGGTAAAAATCCATTAGATGCAACTCCTATTCACCCAGAATCCTATGATAAGGCTAAAGCCCTATTAAAATTGATGAATTTAGACGTATCTTGTCTTGGTACTGATAAGATTAAGGAAGAAATAGAAAAATTAAATAAAAAAGAAATTATTGATAAATTAGGAATTGATGCTTATACACTTGATGATATCCTAGATTCCTTCTTAAAGCCATTAAGAGATATTCGTGATGACTATAAGGGTTTAACTCTAAGAAGTGATATTATGAGATTTGAAGATATCAAGATTGGTGATGAGCTAGATGGTACTGTTAGAAATGTTTGTGACTTTGGTGCTTTCATCGATTGTGGTGTTAAATATGATGGATTATGTCATCTATCTAAGATGTCAACAAAGAAAATCAACCACCCATCAGACATATTAAGTGTTGGTGATGAGGTGCATGTATATGTCATCGACATTGACTATAATAAGCATAAGATGGCATTATCAATGATTAAAACAGAAATGTAGGATGATTAGTCATCCTATTTTTTTGCATTAAAAAAGAGGACTCAAGGTCCTCTAGTTTATTAATTTGTTTCGTCTGTTGGTCTTTCCCAAGTATAAGTACCATCTACCCAAGTCTTGTAATCTGAATCATTCTTATAATCAGTTACTAAGTTAGCATAGTACTCAACATCTAATCCATCAGCAGTATCATAAGTCTTAACCTTAATAGTGTAATCATTATCAAGGATTTGGATATTTAACTTATTTAATAATAGATAAGTTTGGAAATTAGATGAAGTATAAGTAGTAATCGCATCATCGAATAGCTTAGACATTAAATCAGCAATATTAGATGTTAAGCTTGATGTTTGACTCTTTTGCTTTTGGATATAGTATACGAAGAATTGGTTGAATGAAGCTTCATCTTCTTTATCATTTAAAGAATCAGTATAAACAACGATATTCTTAGTCTCATCATCTGTATCCTCATCTAAAATGATAGCAAGATTTAATTGATAATCAGTTTCACTCTTCTTAGTATATTTAGTAGATTCTGGCTTTTCATAATCTAATAGTAATAATACATGGTAACCAAATATAGTCTTACATAGTGTTTTCTCATCAATCTTGTTAGCATCAGCTACAATTGCAGAAGCATCAGTTGCATCTGTTGTAAGTGCATATCCTTCATCAGCATCCTTAGAATATAGATAGAATACACCATTCTTATAATTATCCATATCTAAAGAAGCATCAGCTACCTTTTCATATACCTTTTCTACATATTCCTTAAATGGAACTACGAAGTTAGATACAGAAGTTTCAGTAATAGCTTCAGAACTTGATAATTCTTCACAAGTGATTAAGAAGTTATATTTCTTGAAATCATTCCAGTTAGTATAAGTTGCTCCGCCAATAGAAGTATAGGCCATCTTTAAATCAGCGCCTTCTTCATAAGCGTTCTTAATATAGCTTAAAATTTCAAAGTATTCATTTTGACCATATTTACCAGAAACAGTCTCAATATATAATGCTCTAGCTAAATCAGTTACAGCATTTACAAAATCAGTCTTTTCAGCATCTGTGAAATCCTTTGTGAATTCATCAGGATCATCAGGAGTACCATCTCCATTAGCATCAAGGTTGATTAGGAAGTGATCTAAGTTAATATTGAATAGCTTAGAATACTTATTGTTACCAGTTTGTCTGATGTTCTCTAAGAAGCTTGTCTTAGCACTTTCAGAAATTACATATGCATTAGAGCCTTCAATAGCAGTCTTTTTATCATCAAATGTTGCAAATGACTTATATACGCTCTTTGCAGTATATGCACTTAAGCATGCCTTAGCATTGAAAGCATATTTTAATACAGCCTCCTTTGTTGAATAACCATAGGATAGAAGTAAGAAGTTCTCAGTAGAAATAGACTTATCATAGGATTGGTTTTGTCCACTTTCAAATTCCTTAATTGCTGTATCTAATGCTTCTTCATTAGCTTTCTTTGTATCCTCATCTACATATTCATCTAGGAATTCATAAGCATATTCTAATTGGAAGTAATTAGATAGGATACTATTACCATAAGTTAATGAAGCTTCTTTGTAAAAATCATCTACTGTATATTTGTAATCACCATAGGAGTAAATGACATTGCTATTAGCCTCAGCATCCTTTTTATCAATTAGCTTATATAAATCAGAATAGCTGTTGTTATATTTAGTTTCGAATAATGGATCATAAATCTTTAAATCATCATTAGTATCGTCATTATTCATTAAATTATAAATTCTTTTCTTATATGTAGTAGAAACATATCCAGATGCATTAGAAGCGATAGAATTATATTTAATAATTGTATCGTATGTTTCCTTCTCAGTATCTGTTAAATCCTCATATTCCTTAGCCTCATCAGAATTAGATGTGTCATAAACAGAAGAAATATGATATACCAAATAATACTTATTGTTAAGGTTACGTGGCTCTTTTAAATATTCCTTATCCTTTAATGTATCAGTGATAAGAGTTTGAGCTTGTGTAGTTAGGTCAGCTAATTCATTCTTTTCCTCATTAACTGTGAATACAAATTCCTCATCAGTTAAATCAGCAATATTCTTGTATTTATAAGCTTCTTTGTATAATGCAAGATAGTAATCATTTACCTTTTCTTCAGTTAAATCATCAGTTAGCTTATATCCTAAAGATGCATTAACCTTTTCAACAGCGTTCATTGCGTCTGTTCTTGAATTATACATTACAACTACAGCCTTGTGAGTAGCATATGTCTTAATAGTAGATTTGTATGAAGATTTAATAGTATCTTCATCAAATAAGTAGTAGTTTGAATTCTTAGTTTTTTCAGTATCCTCATCAGCATCATAAGGTAAGATATATTCCTCATCAGCGATTTGGAAAAGTTCTTGTGCTGAAGCAAGCTTTTCAGCAAGAGACATAATATTAGATTTTAATAAATCCTCATGATTATCAACTAATGATACAAAATTAGTAAATGTAATTCTATCAGAATCATCAGTTGGATATGTGAAGGCTAAATCAGCTTTAGTAATTGTAATACCAACTCTAGCCTTGCTTTCGATATATCTTGTATAGTATCTATCTAATTCCTCATCAGTATAGGCTTTAATAACCTTAGCTGAAGAAGATTGGAAGATGCTGCTTGCAAGACTATCAGTTAAATCTTCAACTGCACTCTTACGAATGTAGGAATAGTTGTTTAATGCCTTTGTGTAATCTAGTGTTGTATCCTCTAGATTGAATAGCTTAGTATCATCCTTTTTTAATGTTAATACTGTTTTAGTAGCATCACTAACATCTGCAAGGTTTTCTTTAGTTAATAATTCCTTTGCAGCGCTATATTCTGTTTTATAAACCTGACCCTTAATAGATGTGATTACTGTGTTGTAGCCTTGACATCTTAATCTTGAATAGAAGTCAGCTAGTGACATTTTATATTCCTTACCGTTATCACCAGTAGCCTTAGCTACATAGACATCGGAATTGTTATATTTATCACCATATGGAGCAATTGTATTTCTAGATTCACCAGTACAAGAGGCTAAGCTTAGAGATACAAGTCCTAAACTACCTAATAGTAGTAGGCTTTTAAAAGTCTTTTTCATCTTAAGCCTCCTCCTTTAATAAGTTTTTAATAGAATCCCACCAAGTTACAACATGACCAGGAGTATCCTCGTAATTGAAAATTTGAGAAGTCTTTGTAGTATCCTCATATAAATCAATATAATCATCAGCTACTCTTTGATACATTTTGATTAGCTTGTCGAATGTACCATTTTCACCATTATAACCATCTAAGCTAAATTTAATTACATCATATAAATTAGCATCAGTATTTGTCTTCTTTGCGATATAGTTAAGAAGAATGATTCTTTGAGTTTCAGCTGCAGTGAATCTAGATACTACAGGTTGTAAGTATGTAGAGATTGCAGTTGCAGTAGAAGATGGAGATAATGTAGACTTTCCATTAAGCGCATAATCTAAGATATATAGCTTAATTTGGTTAGCATTTAAAATATCAGTATCATTATATACATTTTCAATAACAACTGGATTGTCATTATAAAGAACAACTAAATTCTCAAGAAGTCCTTCATTGTTATCCTTCTTTTCCCACTTAGCAGAAGCATTAGCAGTACCAGATGTAACTAAGATTAAGTTAAATCCATCTTTTGTGCTTACAACTGTATTATCAGTAGCAACATTAGCTAAAGTAATATTTAATGGTTCCATGTAGCAAGTAGGAGCAGAATCATTGATGAAATATTGATAAGTTGTTGTATTATCCTCATTATGACCTCTAGCATAGTCATATAATCTTTGCTTTAGGTTGAAGTCCATATCTAATGAAGAGTTAGTTGCAGTAAATGTTTCAGTCTTAACGATAAAGCCTAAATGTCTATATTTAGCCCAGTCCTTCTCAGTTGAGATTTCGTTATCCTCATAGTTAACTTTTGCAGTTTGGTTGAATTCAGTAACTAAAGAAGTTAACTTAGTTGAGTGTGCTTCAGTTGAATCACTGATTTTCTTATACATATCTTGGATAAGAAGTTTTGCAACCTCACCAAATGTAATATCAGCCTTTTGAGATACGAAATATTCTGTAGCATCATTATAATCAGAAACCTTAATGTTTTCCCAATCAGCTACATCATCAGCTTGACCATCATCATCTAGGTCTAGGTAAACTAATAGACGAGTACCACCTAAAGAGAAGTAGTTTTCATGAGCTAAGTCAGTATAACGCTTCATATAGTTGATAATCTTATCAGAAGAATAATCAGTTAATAGGAAGCCTTGAGCTGATTGTACACGATAGTAATCATCAATTATTTGTTGAATATCTGCAGTATGGAAATATAGCATTAAGAAGTTATATTTACCAATCTTTGATGGATATCCAGAAGAAGAATATTGATCATTAGAGAAGCTTACTAGTAAGTTCTCAATATATTTTTCATATAAATCGTGATCTTTTTCAGTCTTTTCGTATGCTTCAGTTGTCTTAACGATTTGCTTAGCAATTAGATTAACTGCAGTAGTAGTACCAGATTTAGTATTTAAATAATCAAATACACCAAAGCCTAATCCCTTACCAGGAATCTTTACAGAATTTTCATCTTCATTATCCTGCTTAATGTTTAGGTTATATGTAGTACCATCATATTCAATAGTAGCTAATACGTTACTATTTGAATTTCCATTAACGGTCTTAGAATAATCAGTATGCTCAACAGCATAAGTGATTTCACAAGCCTCGTTATATACCTTAACCTTAGCATCCTTAAGCTTTTCAGATAGATAAGATGAAATCTGAGTAGAAGTAACATCATCTTGCATTAGCTTTTCTAGAATATCGCCCATTAATGTAGGGTACTTTTCAGTATCTTGAATAATGTCGATGATATCATAGCTTGATCTTGTTTCTTCTTTATACCAATCTCTAAAGTAAATTAAAGTACTATCTTCAACTAATTCTTTTTCATCATAGTTAGTATATTCATCAAACTTATAAGCTAGGGATGTACCTAAGCTTGTGGATTGACCAGATGTAGAGAAGCAAGAATCAGAAGAATCTAGCTTTAATGTATCATACATATAAGATGCAAAGGAATCACCATATTTATCCTTGATATCTTCTTTAGAGAAATATGTTTGATCCTCATTAGTTGCCTTAAGAGTATCCTTAGCCTCTGCTAATAAATCCTCAATAGTCTTTCCACCCTCTGGGGATGAATATTTTTCAAGAATTTCCTTAGTAAGTTTTCTTAAATTGTTAAGATTCTTACA
>Ga0247610_10005497_pt1 | contig 13339 bp, 14 predicted proteins | sample 174DNAGHGhighgp2_FD_193483 | JGI IMG/M metagenome (GOLD analysis project Ga0247610, IMG submission 193483) | Sheep rumen microbial communities from Palmerston North, Manawatu-Wanganui, New Zealand - 1742 DNA GHGhigh gp2 | ecosystem: Host-associated > Mammals > Digestive system > Stomach > Rumen...
GTAGCAAGTTTAGAAACTTGTCTCGTCCCATATCCAGCGCGTCGCCAAGCACAGAACGAGTAAGATAGTACAATTTGAGACCACCTATCAGAGGCATCTCTGCCCGGTAGGTTGCCACAATGGATAATACCTCCCGCTCAATTTCCAACTCGCTGAAAGACTTGCGTTTGTGCTTGTAATAGGCCTGCTTAGACTTGCCAAACAGCCCGCAGAGCGTTTCCATCGTTTCGTATGGATACTCCACGGACAGGCGTTCTACTGTTTGGCACCATCTTTTTTTAGCAGATCGATGCCGTCTTCCTGTTTGACAATCTCAAGAAGACGCTCATAGCCTGCCACGCGGAGTTTGTGATACTCCGCCTCGCGACGGAGACGCTCGTTCTCCACGCGCAGGTTCTCTATAGCTTGGTCTTTCGCATCCATGTGAATCGAATTTGAGTGCAAAGATACACTTTTTTCTTGACTCCTGCAAGAAGTAAGCCAAGTATTGAGCGTTCTTTGCGGAATTTTCCACTTGGTATAACATTCTACTTGGCTCATGCCGGACTGAAAATAGTCATCCAAAACTTGTTGTTTGAACGATTGAGAATAATGATTTAGTGTTCGCTTCATAAAACTAAAATCTTAAAATTTGACACTTTTTATTCGTTTTATGAGTAAACCTATTTCAGTATAAGACACACCAATATAAAACATGTCCAATCGTTGTTTATATTATTCTACATTCTCTGAATTTCTTCAGACAGATGCTCCATCTATTTATTACGCAATTCGGACTAAATACCACGGTGGAACATACGACACCACAGACGAAGCATGGGAGGAAGAAATTGAGGTTTTGCAGCGTGTGTTGCTTCCTTGGGAAGATGAGAACGCGCATATCATATTTGAATATGACATACCTCGATTGGGCAAGCGCATCGATGTAGTATTACTGCTGCGAGGGCTAATTTTTTGTTTAGAATTCAAAGTAGGCAAGAAAACCTGCGAACAAGCAGATATAGAGCAAGTATTGGATTACGCACTTGACCTAAAGAATTTTCATGAATACAGTGCCACAAGAAGAATTGTCCCCATCTTAGTACCGACAAACTTTCAAGGGCATACTTCTGCTATTCAATATTCTGTTTATGACTGCGATATTTACAATCCGTTTATTACAGGGGAGAGTAATTTGCAGCAAATCATATCTTCTGTACTGGAACATGACGGCGGACAAAAAATAATACCAAATGAGTGGGGCTCTCGTTGGCTGATTAGTCCATACAAACCTACTCCTACTATTGTTGAAGCAGCACGGACGTTATACCAGAATCACTCAGTAAAAGACATCACTCGTCACGAAGCAGATGACGCAGCTACTGATGCAACTACCAACTATGTTCTTTCTGTCATTGAACGCAGCAAACGCAATCATGAAAAAAGTATCTGCTTCGTCACAGGAGTTCCCGGGGCCGGTAAAACATTAGTTGGATTACAGGTAGCTATCAATCAGACATACAAAGATGGGGCGATTGACGAAGAAAACGGCGCAGTATATCTTTCAGGGAATGGACCTCTTGTTGCTGTACTGACAGAAGCATTAGCCAGAGATGACCGCGATAGAAACAACAAAAACATCACGGATTCACGCCGTGAAGTAAGTACATTTATCCAAATCATCCACCGATACAGGGACAATATGTTGAAAAAGATCAAGAACCCTGTAGAGAATGGCATATTAGAGATAGATCCCAACGCTGCTGTTGAAAAAGAAAAATCGGGCTATGGTGAAGTTGAGCATGTGGCCATCTTTGATGAAGCGCAACGATCGTGGACCCATAAGAAACTCGCCGAATATCTGAAAAAAGGTGGTACCTATGGCAATAAATTGAAAGTTCCCAATTTCCCTGTATCTGAGGCAGCATTTCTAATCTGGTCATTAGATCAACGCAAAGATTGGGCAGTAATAGTTTGTTTAGTTGGTGGAGGGCAAGAGATCCACACAGGAGAAGCAGGTATCGCTGAATGGATAGAAGCTCTGAATACACAATACAAACATTGGAAGGTATATATTTCCGACAAACTGACTGCTCCTGAATATGCAGAAGGGCGAGTGAATGAATTATTGCAAGAAAATACAAACGTAACCTTCCGTCCTGAGTTACATCTGGCTGTTAGTATGCGTTCCTTCCGAGCAGAACAAGTTTCTGACTTTGTTCATTGTTTATTATCCCTCGACCCCAAAGCTGCATCGCTGTACAAAGATATCATGGCACGGAATTACCCCATATTACTTACACGAGACATCAATACGGCTCGTGAATGGTTACGTTCTAAAGCCATCGGTTCTTTAAGAACAGGCGTTCTAATCTCAAAAACATCTGCACGCTATCGACCTCAGGCAATACGTCCCATTGACAAAACAAGCGGTGACATTAACACCGTGCATTGGTTCTTGGAAGACAAGACCGATGTACGTTCGTCTAATTATTTGGAAGAAGCAGCAACAGAGATTGAAGTACAAGGCTTGGAATTAGATTACACGTGTGTTCTGTGGGATCCTGATATGCGTTATTCACCCAATGGATGGGAATTTAAGAAATTCAACGGAAGCAAGAATTGGACTGACGAGACAAACGCAGAAACACGTAATTACATGCTCAATGGTTATCGTGTCCTTCTCACCCGTGCAAGACAGGGTATGATAATTTGCGTTCCAAAAGGTAACGACAAACGAAACGCAGAAGGACTATACGAGGACCTAACTCGCCTCCCTGAATACTACGATAGCACTTACAACTATTTGAAAAGTTTGGGTATAGAAGAAATATAAATGGCACTTTTCGATAAAATATTATCCTTTTTCAGGAAAGCGGAAGAACCGGCTCAGCCTCAGCCCACTTGCGAGGAGCATCGGGCTATCTTGGCCTTTGAAAAAGACTTGGATTTCTTTCTGCACGAGGATGATTTCAAATCTCGAAAAGAGTATCAATATCTATGCGATAAGCATCATCCAATATTTCGTACAATCGAAGAACTAAAGCGAACGAAGACCTTAAATTACTTCTGTGAGAACAATCAAATACCGCAGGATTTAATTGACACTTTTATCTCACATTATGAGGATTTAGCCGGAGAATCGCGACTCATGGCAAAGCACAATGAGGAGTACATAGCTTATCATCTCAAAAAAGAGAAATCATACCTTGATTCTATTTTACATGCCGTTGATCCTAAGATTCGACTTGACGAAGAACAAAGGAAAGTAGTTCTTTCTGACGATGACTATACCTTGGTTGTTGCAGGAGCGGGGGCTGGCAAAACGACTACCGTTGCCGCAAAGGTTAAGTATCTTATAGAAAAACAAGATGTTAAACCTAACGAGATATTGGTAATATCGTTTACCAATAAAGCTGTTGGAGAGTTGCAAGAAAAGATCAATGGGCAACTAAATATCCCCTGTCCGATTACTACTTTTCATAAAACAGGTTATGCCATCTTAAAGAGACAGGACAACGATCTTTCTGCTATTAAAACAGAAGGTTTCAGGTATGAGGTAATCAATAATTATCTCAAAAGCTCGATTTTGCAATATCCGGAATTGGTTGATAAACTTATTCTTTTCTTTGGCAGTTATTTTGACGCACCTTATGAGGGAGATGATCTCAGCACGTTCTTCAATTACTTAACAAAAGCAGATTTCTCTACACTCAAGGGAAACATACAAGATTATTCGGCGGACGTTATCTCTGAACGAGAAGACAAAGTGCGTACAATCAATTATGAAAAACTGCGTTCCGCGGAGGAAGTTAAAATCGCCAACTTCTTGTTCATGAACGGAATAGAATATGAGTATGAAAAACCATATCCATATAATATCCAAGGTTCGATGAAAATATATACCCCGGATTTCACCATTACTCAAGGCGACAAGGTGGCGTACATAGAGCATTTCGGTATTACAGAAAGCGGAGAAAACAATCGTTATAGCCAAGAGCAATTAGAGAGATATAAGAATGCGGTTAACGATAAAATAACACTGCATAGACGCCATAAAACAGATCTTATTTATACCTTCTCACAATATAATGATGGAGTGCCATTCCTTGCCCACTTGGAGCAGCAATTAAAATCTCATGGATTTGTTTTATCACCGCTTTCTTCTAAAGAAGTTTTCGAGAGAATAGTAAGTACTGAGGAAAACAAGTATATTGCTCGTTTGACGTATCTCATCAGTACATTTATTCAGAATTTCAAAACCGATGGTAAAGTGCTGGATGACTTCCAACGATTTAGAAACGGAAGTGTTAATGAGCGAAGCAAGCTTTTTCTTACGATTTGTGAGCAATGTTATCTGGAATACGTTAAACGCCTGAAAGAAGAAAATGCCATCGACTTTGAGGATATGATTAATGAATCGGCGCGTATCATTCGTGACGAGCAGCTTCGCGGAGATAGATTGGAGTTCAAGTATATCATTGTAGATGAGTATCAAGATATATCTCGTCAGCGTTTTAACCTAACTCTCGAATTAAGCAAACTCTGTAATGCCAAGATAATTGCAGTGGGAGACGATTGGCAGTCTATTTACGCTTTCTCCGGCTCTGACGTATCATTATTTACCTGTTTCAAAGATACTTTCGGATATGGCTCTCTCTTAAAAATCACGAATACGTATCGTAATGCGCAAGAGATTATTGACATAGCCGGCAATTTTGTGCAGAAGAATACCGCTCAGATAACCAAAGATCTCATTTCTCCAAAACACATTAAAGATCCTGTTATCATTGAGACATACACGGAGAATGTGGATAGGAAACAATATGAAGGAAAAGGAGGAAAATTCTTCTTGGTTGGAGAGACGGTAGAACGTATCATGAAACAGATCTTTGATGAGAATCCCAAATCATCAATACTTATTCTTGGACGATATGGCTTTGATGCAAGGAACTTAAGTAAATCTGCCGACTTCGAATATAATGAAAAGATGGGCTCTGTCGTGTCTAAAACATTCAAGGATTTTGCATATGAGTACATGACTGTTCATAAGTCGAAAGGTCTTGGGTACGATAATGTAATCATCATAAATGCATTAGATGCCAAATTTGGTTTCCCGTCAAGAATAGAAGACGATCCTGTATTGAAATTTGTGGTGCATGAAGATGATACTATTGAATTTGCTGAGGAACGCAGATTATTCTACGTGGCTTTGACGCGTACCAAAAACAGGGTGTATATTGTGACTCCCCAACAACGTCCGTCACCTTTCGTGCGGGAATTAGTTCACGATTATCCGAATGTGGTTGTTCATGGGCAATTAGACGAAAGCACCAATAAAGATTTTAGCAACACAAAGTACTGTCCTGTTTGTGGATATCCAATGCAACTTAAGTACAATAAGGTGTATAAATCTCGGTTGTGGTTATGTATGAACGAACCGGAGGTTTGCGGTTTTATGACAAACGACAGACGAGGAGGCATAATGACTATCCTTAAATGCGGATGTTGTAAGGATGGGTACATGATTGTTAAAACATCCACAGATCCAAATAAGCAACCTTTCTTGGGATGTACTAACTACAAACTGAATGGCGCCGGTTGTAATAATATGATACCATTGAAGTTTTATAAGCGATACATGCCTGACAATATGTTATCGCTATATGAGGCTCGAATAGAGGAAGAGAAAAAGCAAGCGAAACTGGCATCAAAAATAAATGTAAAAAATCCTTAAATTTATTCGATATGGACGAAAGAGACAAAATATTGATGGCCCAAGATTGGGTTCGCAAGTTAGCAAATGGCATCAATCCTCTTACCGGAAATGCTGTCAAAGAAGATGATGTGGTAAATAACGTACATATCTCGCGTTGCCTTTTTTACGTGGCGGATTTGTTGGGAAAACATACAGAGAGAAGATCAAGATCTAACTCTTCAAGAACAATTCCTTTTACAGCTTCTGCTGTACAAAAAGAGAAATATAATTATGTAGATGCTATATCCATCTCCGCATTTGCACGAGAAGTAGAGAAGTTGATTCCCGAAAATATGCAAACTTTAGGCTATGCGTTGATGACTAACTGGCTTGTAAAGAAAGGTTTACTAACTGAAAGTGAGCCCGATACGAATGGCAGAACTTACAAAATTGCGTCCCAGAAAGGAAAAGAATTCGGCATATATTCCGAAGATCGCGAAAGTGAAGGAAGAGGACACTATCTCATTACTCTCTATAACCGGGAAGCTCAAAAGTACTTGCTTGAGCATTTGGAAGAAATATCGAAAATGCAATAATCACTCATCATGAAATCAATCGAAGTTGTTGCAGCGGTTATCTTCGACGAGCAAGGACGGATTTTTGCTACACAACGAGGTTATGGCGAGTGGAAGGATTGGTGGGAGTTTCCGGGAGGTAAGATGGAATCCGGAGAAACACCACAACAAGCCTTGAAACGCGAGATACGCGAGGAGTTAGATGCAGAAATAGAAGTCGGTGAACTATTGCGGACGATAGATTATGACTACCCTGCTTTTCATCTGACGATGCATTGTTTCAAGTGCAAACTATCCGGAAGTCACGTCACACTCTTGGAGCACGAAGCCGCCAGATGGCTGAACCCCGGCGAACTGCACTCCGTTCAATGGCTGCCAGCCGACAAAGAAATTATTGAAGAACTAAAACGATAAAAACAATCTCCTCATGAACAATTGTCCACATAATATATCTCAATCTATGGCTATTAAAACAACAGAACTGATTCGTACTTCGCAGAGTTGGGATGGCGTGATGTTGCCGGATTTTCCGCAAGGACAGCCGGAATTGCGGGTGGTACGACTGGACTTCCCGATTGGTGCCAAGACCGGTTGGCATCATCATACCGTAGTCAATTACGGCATCGTTCAGCAGGGCGACTTAACCATCGTTTGCCAAGATGGAACAGAGAAAACCTTCCATGAAGGCGAAGCTCTTGTTGAAGTCATCGGCACTATCCATCGGGGCGAGAGCCGCAGCTCCAAACCCGTCATTCTCAATATGTTCTACTTCTCTTCTCCCGGAGCAGAAATAACTATCCAGCACCAGGAACTGGAAAATAAATAATACAACATAGATAAAAATACACACCTCATGAGAAAATATTTTCTGCTTGTCACCGTCGCCCTGCTGACGTTCTCTGCCGCACTGACAGCCGCTGAGACATACGCCTATGTGGAGCGCGACTCCACCCTTTATCTGGACTTTTATGCCCCTGCAGCACCCGCAAACGGATATACCGTCCTGCATGTCTTCGGAGGCGGCTTCATGTCCGGCTCACGTACCAACAAATGGGACACAGCCTACTGCCATTCGCTGGCGGAAAGAGGCTATGCCGTCGTCGCTATCGATTACCGCCTCGGGCTGAAAGGAGTCACTAACGTCGGCATTACCAACCTCAAACCCATTGAGAACGCGTTCTACATGGCGGTTGCCGATTGCTCCGCGGCGATACGGTACCTCGTTGCCAATGCAGCCGAAATGGGTATAGATCCCGATAAAATCATTCTGGAGGGCTCTTCGGCAGGAGCGATTACCGTGCTCATGACCGATTACGGACGATGCAATGCGCTCGATTATACGACGGAACTGCCCGAAGGTTGGAAACCCGCTGCCGTCATTGCCTATAGCGGAGCTATCTACTCCACCCGCGGCGCTCTCAAATGGGCTACGCCGCCCGCGCCTACGCTCCTCTTTCACGGCATGCTTGACAAGATTGTCACCTACAAACAGATTACCTTCTGCAACCGCGGTCTCTTTGGTGCAAACGCCATCGTCAAACGCCTTGCCAAGTTCGATTATCCCTACTCCGTCTATCGTATTCCGGGCATCGGACATGAGGTCAGCGTAGCCGGACCGATGACGCTTGACGAACTCGACCTCTTTGTCCGCCAGCGCCTCATCAACGGCCGCACGATCTTTCAGGATGCCACTCTACGCGACACCGCCGTTCATCCTACCAAATGGACGAAAATGTCCGTCGGCGACCTCTACAAGAAGAAATGAGAACCTATTGCATCTACGGCATACTGATTTACCTCGCAGCTATCAACGTAGCCGCGTTTTTCCTGTACGGCATCGACAAATGGAAGGCAAAGCGCAACAAATGGCGCGTCACCGAGGCACGCTTGCTATGGATAGCCGTCGCCGGCGGCAGTGTCGGTGCTTTTCTCGGCATGAAAGTCTGGCACCATAAGACCAAGCACAACAAATTCCGCTTCGGGCTCCCTGCCATCCTCTTTCTCCACCTCGCCGCCTTTCTCGCCGCGCTATACTATTATTACTTTGTAAATTAGCATATTCTATGGCTGAAACACAATATACATATTCTGACATAGAGCGGCACCCGTTGCAGCCGTTTCTGCCGTCCAATGCGCAGATACTGATGCTGGGCAGTTTCCCGCCACCCAAAGAACGGTGGTGCATGGATTTCTTCTACCCCAACCCGCAGAACGACATGTGGCGGATCATGGGACAGATTTTCTTTGACGACAAGACATATTTTGAAGTACAAAGGGACGATGTACGATGTACAAAGGGAGGAAAGAGCGTGTTCGACCGCGAAGAGATTATGGCTTTCTGCAAAGCGAAAGGCATTGCTATCTTCGACACGGCACAGGCGGTCATCCGCTTGCAGGGCAATGCTTCGGACGAACACTTGGAGATAGTCGAGCAGACCGATATCGCAGCCCTGCTGCAACAGATACCGTCCTGCCATAACCTCTGTTGCACGGGCGGCAAAGCGGCGCAGACACTGGCGGAGATACTGCATTGCGCTACTCCTAAAGTCGGCGAATATATCGAGACTGACTTTGCCGGCAGAAGCATCCGTTTCTGGCGGATGCCCTCTTCCTCACGCGCCTACCCGCTATCGCTTGACAACAAAGCCGCATCCTACCGCCGTATGTTTGAAGCCACAAAACTGCTATGAATCACTATACCGCAACATATAACTCGCCCGTGGGACCTATCGTCATAGAGAGCGACGGAGAAGCACTAACCGGCCTGCGCTTCGGGAAAGGGAAAACGCCTGCAACATCTTCTCTCCCTATCTTTGATGAAGTAATCCGATGGCTGGATGATTATTTTGCAGGCAAGCAGAGAGAGAATGCCGTTATGGGCAGAAAGACAGACGGTCGGATTACTGTCCAACCGAGAGGCACCCTGTTTCAGCAACGTGTTTGGCAGGCTCTTTTGACCATTCCGTACGGCAAGACAGTCAGTTACGGAGAGTTAGCCCGGATGGTCGGCTGCAAATCCGCACAAGCGGTCGGACAAGCCGTCGGAGCCAACCCCATCGCATTGCTCATCCCTTGCCACCGCGTCATCACCGCGCACGGATCCAAACTGGGCGTCACGGCCCCGGTTATCTACACTATCATTGTAGCCGCTTCGGTACTCACAACTTTCCTGACCCCGTATATCATGAAGGCGTCCATACCGTGCTATAACTTCATCTACAACCATGCCTCACCGCGCCTCAAAGCCAAGATCAACGCACGCGAGAAACAGGTCGAAGAGGCGGAGAAAGCAGCCGCAGAGGCAGCTAAATCCGAAGGACCGACCTCAGCCTACAAAGTGCGTCATGACGTACGTAAGACTGTCGTTACCTAACGAGTGGTTGATCTCTTCTTCCGCAATATGTCGGAGAACGACGAGCAGGAAAATAGACTGATTACCCAAACGAACCGGCAAGGATTTCTTGCCGGTTCGTTTTTTTATCTGTTTCTTATCTGCTTCTTCCTGTTAGCTCCGCGATGAACTCTTCGTCCGCGGGCAACCATTGGACGGAGTCCAGTTCCAGCGGATGAAACCACCTCGCGGAGAGTAACGGCGCTATCTAAAGTACAGCGGAAACAATGCATCGTCAGATGGAAAGCAGGGTAGTCGTACTCTACCGTCTTCATATATCTTCTTGCCTGTCTGTGGAGTATAGCGGGCTCGAACCGCTCACCTCAACACTGCCAGTGTTGCACTCTAGCCAGATGAGCTAATACCCCTTTTCTTTTCCGGCAGCAAAGGTACTACATTTTTTTGATATATGCAAGGACTTTACGAAATGTTGCATTTTTAGTCTACTTTATGCTCTCAATCCTTTATTTGGATAGAGACAATAGCACCGATTTCTCGTAAACCATCTGTAAACCACTTGGTCGTTCTAAAATCCTCGGAGCTTGCTATTACCGTTGGTGCACTATCAACATATTCTTTGGCTCTCGCCAGTTCTACGTTTAAGTGTTCTTTGAGATACTTGACCACTTGCAATTTGGAGTCTTCATGGGACAATAATTTGAAATCTACACTTGCAGTTTGAGGTGTATAGGGAATCATACGTATTGTCGTCCCGTTTTCCGCAGCAATGCGTTGCAAGAGCGATGCCTTTGCTTCATCAAATAAAACGGGCAATATACAAGGTGCAAAATCAGAATAAACTTGCAAATCTATACCATTGAAAGGCATCGGATCGTAGATATAAGATGCCATGGCATCAAAACCTCTCGAACTTTGACCTTTTGAGAACGGAATCTCTATATAATATTGCTTTTCACTATCACTTACTTGTTTGGTAAATACGGTAGCTCCGTGTTCTTCTAACCTTTGTTTTATGGCGTTTGCTTCGCTCAATGAAAATTCTCTTGGAAGAGTACTTGGTGCCGCATCCACTATATCTTTTGCTTCTTTCAAACCAAGGTTTAAAATCTCTTTTACAGCTTTTACTATATGTAATTTATTTGCTCCGGGACTGGATAATACCACTAAATATGCGCCCGTCGTCGTTGCGCTTTGGCTGTTGCCATTGTTGGTTGTGGCTGAGTTTGTATGGTTGAAAGATTGTTGAATAGATACTTTTGCTCCTAGGCTTTCCAATTCTTGTTTTATAGTGTTGGCTTCACTCAAAGAAAATTCACGGGGGAAAGTGGTTGGCGCGGCATCCACTATATCTTTCGCTTCTTTCAAGCCTGTATTCAATAACTCTTTTATGCGTTTTACTATAGGTAATAAGGCATATCCCGGATGGGATAATACCACTAAATATCGTTCCCCTGTGCTCTTATCGCTTTGCGAAGCAGATTGACTCTGTGAACGCCCCAACAATTTAAGTAAATCTTTGATAAGAATGGAGTCGATAGGATGCTCTTTTTTTGTGCGCCAATTATAATCGCACAACAAGAGGTCTAATTCATCCGGCATGGGCGAGTCATCAATAAGATAAGGCAGAATGTTGTTTTTCGCCTTATGCCGGACAGCATAATTGATTTCCTTAGGGGCATATATAGACATATATGCATTATAACTGCCCAAATACAAAAAGAGTGTACATTCTTTTATGGCTTTGGCAATATCAGCAAACGGATGTCCGATACCAATATCTTGTTTGTCAATAAAGTAGGTTATTCCGGCACGATCCAAAGCGGCGCAGATTTGATCTGCAACCGCCTTGTCTTTTCGGCTATAACTGATAAAAACGTCTTTCATGCTTCTGATCGTTTTGAGACAGTTTATAATTGCTGGGCAAAGTTACTGCTTTTTTTCGACATATGCAAATTTTATGCTGATTATTTGCGTATTTCATTTGTACAGTCCACCTTTATTTTGTTTTTCAAATTATTTTTACTAACTTTGCACCCAAAATTGCATTTGCTGTTGGGCAGGACCGAGACACAAAAAAACGCCGTCCGAATCGAAAATCTTTGATTTTCCTTGCGTATCTCAGAAAATTTTTGTACCTTTGCAACGATTATTTGAAGATACATATCATTCACTTAAAATCTGCTATGACCCTCTATACCGCAACATATAACTCGCCCTTGGGACCTATCATCATAGAGAGCGACGGAGAAGCATTGACCGGCCTGCGCTTCGGGGAAGAGGAACTCGGTTTGCGGTCCGGAGATTCCGGCATCGGGACAGCACCCTACCCCATGCCAACTCAAGCAACCTCTTCTCTCCCTATTTTTAATGAAGTAACCCGTTGGCTGGACGATTATTTTGCAGGCAAGCAGACGGAGAACGCCGTTATGGACGGAAAGACAGACGGTCGGATTACTGTCCAACCGAAAGGTACCCTGTTTCAGCAGCGCGTCTGGCAGGCTCTTTTGACTATTCCGTACGGCAAGACGATCAGTTACGGAGAGATAGCCCGGATGGTCGGATGCAAGTCCGCACAAGCGGTCGGACAAGCCGTCGGAGCCAACCCCATCGCATTGCTCATCCCTTGCCACCGCGTCATCACCGCGCACGGCAAATTAGGCGGCTACGCATACGGACAAGAAATAAAAAAACGACTATTACATATAGAGCAACTATGATAACTATTCAACACCAAGAGACCGAGAAAAGCGGCGTTTTCGAGGCATGGATGCAAGCCACGGAAGAAAGTGCATGCACGGAACCGGTACAAGTCGGCGAGATGACCTACGTACGCCCAACGCCCGAACGGATGATTATTGACCACACGCGGGTGTTTGAGGGCTTTGAGGGACGCGGCATTGCCCGTCAGATGGTTCTTGCCGCCGTGGACTTTGCGCGCACCCACAACCGCCGAATCATCCCTGTCTGCTCCTATGCGCAGAAAGTGCTGACCCGCACCGACGAATACCAAGACATTTTAAGGTAAGGCAAAAAACGGGATTATGGAGAAAAAGTAAGAGAGATACAAGAACAACGCCCTTTGTGAGCGTTGTTCTTCTTATAATATAGCCGTTGTGATGTCTTCGGCTTCGGCAAGATTGAGTTTCTGACGGACTTGGGTCTTGCGCTGGTAGATGGTTTGGAGACTTTGACGAGTGAGCATGTTGATCTCCTTGGTGGAAAAATCCGCTTTGAGCAAACAACAAAGTTGCAGCTCCTTTTCGTTTAATACCGGTCTCTGTTCCTTTGTACTTTGTACATTGCTCCCTTGTACATTCCCGTATTTGTCCCTAAGACGGGTGTAGAAGCCATCATAAACCAAATCAATGGTTTGGTAAATGCTTGACCAATCGATGAGGGCATTGGCGGTTTCCTCATTCAATGCCATGAGACGCGCAAGCAGTTGTTGGTTGGCTTCGGTGGGTGTTCCGGCAATCGTTTTGATGACACCCAATTGCTGCAACATCAGTTTGCGCACACTTTCCTTATCGTCCGGTTTATCTGCTGACGTCAACATGTTACGCAGGGTTTCAATCTCCTCTTCCTTCTCTAAAAGCAACCGTTTACGACGGCGATACAGATAGACGAACAGTAGGATTCCGCCCAAAGTTACAAAGAACAGCATAATTATCACAATCATCTGCCGTTGGCGGCTGATGGTCAGGTACAGATTACGTTCACGCAAGTCACGGATAG
>Ga0247610_10005498_pt1 | contig 13339 bp, 13 predicted proteins | sample 174DNAGHGhighgp2_FD_193483 | JGI IMG/M metagenome (GOLD analysis project Ga0247610, IMG submission 193483) | Sheep rumen microbial communities from Palmerston North, Manawatu-Wanganui, New Zealand - 1742 DNA GHGhigh gp2 | ecosystem: Host-associated > Mammals > Digestive system > Stomach > Rumen...
TAATATTCTCACCACTATTTTTTATATTAATATTTCATTTTCATTTATTTTATTAACTTTAATTTTTAAACTATGACGTAATTTTAATGATGCATTCTGTAATGAACCACTTACTGCAGGAGTGGTTAAACCAATATTTGTAATACCTAATTTGTAGAATCGCTCACCAATACATTTATTACATATTTTTTTACCTATGCAATATAATGGAGATCTAATAATAACATATTTATTTTTATATTTATCTGGTAAGTTATCATCAATAAGTATATTTTTATCTCCATCTAATATATATTGATCTTTATAATCATTAATAGCATCTTTATCTAAAAAGATCTTTATACCTTTATGTGTTTTACAATCAGTGCCTTCTTTATCTATTTCCATTGATTGATATACACTAAACATAGATTTTTGCATATAACCACCTACTGCAGTACCAATAGCTTTAGGATATTCTGAGTTAACTACTATATTAGCTGCAGCTGGAATATCTTCTTTTTTTAAACCTTCAATATAATTAGAAGTCATAAAATCATAATCTTTGGTAATAGGATTTTCAACTACACCGATTGAAACACTCATATTTTTATAATCGTTTTCAAATGATCCTCTAGCACCAGAATCAAATAAATGTTTACCGGTTGCACCTTTTAATACATCATCAGCTTTTGATACTAACTGATCCTCAATATCTACTAAGGTTGCTAATTTTTTATCTGGGGCTTTTTTCAATAATTCTGATTTTAATTTATTAACTTCATAATTTGGTTCTAATGTCTCTAATGAAAATGATGCTGCAAATATAGGAATTAGTGATAAACTCCAAAATTCTACATCGTTTATATATTTAATTAATTTATCTAAATCTAATTTTTTATCTAATACATTAACAGCAATAATATCATTTAATTTTCCTAATTTACCTTTATTAACTATTTCATTATAATAACCATTTGGAATTATAGAAGATACACAATCTTCTATAATTAATTTATTAAATAAGAATTTTCCAACAGTAGTTGTTATTTTTGTATCATTTATATATTCACCAGCGTTTAATATCATTTTATCTCTAATATTAAATACAGGACCAGTAGTATTAAATACTTTACCCTTATTTTCATCTGTCATATCAATAGTATTACCAAATAATTTAGCTATAGATGTTACTGTTAATTCTTCTTTTTTAAGATTTAATAATTTTTTAGTATCTTCTATAGATAACATTTTTGGATTAGGGTCTTCTCTTGTTAAATTATAATAAAATAAAAATGATTCATTTTTCATTAATTTAATTAATTGCCCATCTTGTGATACAAAATTTTTAATTTGCATTGTATTTTTTTCTGCTTCTGCATTAGCTTCTATAGAAAAACACATTTTTATTGATATTTGGTCACCATCATAGTCACCGCCAATAATATCCAAATGAGAATTTGCTATAGTGATAGTATCTATAAATAAATTAGATATTCTATCCATAGGAGTATCTAAATCTATTAATGGATAATATTGATAAAATTTATCATTAATATATGCCGGTATTGTTTTAATAGTGCTTAATACTCGAACTTTACTAGGAAAAATATTATTATATCCTTCTAGTGGATATCTTGTAATATAGCAATATTTATCGCTTAGCGTGTTTTCAGCTGCTAGATAAAATAAATCTGTCCAAGTCATAGGTCTATTCATAATAGTAGATGTTAAAGGATCATTAACATCTACCTTTCTAAATTGACCCTGTATATGTATAGGATATTCATTACCATTAATATCTTCTACAGTAATAATTTCAAATCGTGTAGCATGAGAATTCTTAAATCTATTTATTTTACTTTCTATATATTTTGCATCATACTTTTCTATAGGGTTTTTTATTTGTACCATTTCTTTTATCTCATAATTATTAAGTTCTTGATTAAATTGATATGCTGGAATCTCGGTTACATCTTTATAATTATTTTCAAACCATAATAAGCAATATCTTAATATAAAATCAAATCCTATTATAAGGCATTTAGCTAAAGGTACTCCAGAATGTATAATATCTACTGGATTATCTTCTGGTCTTTGATAATTTGTCAATATTGGGGTTGATATAACATCTCTGGAACCTCTATCTATTGATTTACCAAGCATTGATTTATGAAAAAATCCACGTTTACCTTCTAATAATTGCTGTCCATATTGTCTAATGAATACTAAAGTTGTTTGTAGATTATATTTTACAGCATTATTAAAATACTCAAATGTGCTATCCATTAAACTATTAGAATATCTAATCAAATCATTGTATTTATTATTTAATTCTGGTAATTTATATATAGATGAATTTTTATCAATATCTCTATATATGACAGGTATTACAATCCATTTACTTATAAAAACCTCGTCATCATTTAAGTTTTTTAATAATTTAAGTCTATCTTTTCTTATTAAAGAATCAGTAGACTTAAATTTCATATTATGATAATTATCAATTAAAAATTGAATACCATTAGAATGCTCATCATAGCGCTTATCATTTTTATTTTTAATTTCTGTTAATTCACCTTTATCTATTATCCACGATCCAACACCAGATGCACAACGTTCAAATCTTTTTGGCATTAATTTTTTTAATATTTCATATACATATGGATGAAAAAATTTTTCATGCAAATCAATATATGCAAACTGCCTTTGTCTAGATTCTGCACTCATACCAAAAATAGTATTTGAAAATAATCCATCATCAGTAGGAGTTGAATCCTTGTTAAATGATATTGGATTTGTAACAGGTTGTAAATTAGAGCGTTCTATGATACTATCTGTTATGATAGTGATATTCATTGGTGTATCTGGATTTAATGTTTTTGATTCTATTTCACTAATATCTCTATGAGCTTCTAGTGCTATATTATCTTGCCGAAGATCTTGTAATCTAATCAATTATATAACAACTCCCTTCTATATTAGTATACAGAAGCAAAATCTTCTACTGTTTCAACTAAGCTATTATACTGATATAAAACAAGTATTTTTACTTTATAATCTCGTAGATCAATAAATGGACAGACTAATGTATCATTATCCATCTCATAGATTACTCTATTTTTATCAAAATGATTAATATTAACAATATGAGTGCTATCTATATTTGATGTAAAAAACATATCAGCATATTCATCAAATTTCATATATCGTTTAGCTGTTTCATTTAATAATGACTGTAATTCGTATTTAATTTTATATGCTGCTTTATATTCTTCCTCTTTATATATTTTATTACTATTGAGTATCTTATTAATAGCTATATTACACCTTTTATCCATTGTAGGATCTTCTAACGATTCTATAGCATATTGATAATCTATATTATATATACTATTGGATATATCGGTATTTGTAATCATTGATTGTATCATGGTATTAAAACTATTATCGTCACTAAATTTATTTTCTAATTTATATGTAATATTTCTTAAATCAATTACATTATTTATCATATTATGATAATTTAAATATGCTAATTTATAATAATTTAAAACTTCTATTGGTAAATTCATTGATGATATTTTACTATAATCACTATTCATTGCATCTATAATAGAATAGTTTGAATACTGTAAAATATATCCAATATGTTCTATCAGGTGATTCTTTAATATTAGATTTGGATCTTTATCAATAGTAAGATCATTTATAAAATTATCTTGCTTAAACATTAAATTTTTATATGGTACAATGGGAGCTGCACTGGTAACAAAGCTTTCATTTAATGGTTCAATTTTTTTGTTTAACCATAATTTTAAAATTGAATATATTTTTTCTTTCATTTTTAATTGTAATGGATCGTTTACATTAAATTCTTTCTCGCAATCCATAACAATTTTACTATGAATATCTCTAGCCTCTTTAAAAAGAATATTTCTATCTTTTCTTATAATAAATGCATATAAAATTATAAAACGCATACATTTAGAACTATCGTTATCTGCTATATCATCACACTCTTTTTCGTATCCAGGTGTCATAGCTTTCGATGGTCCATAAGCTAATATATATTTAATATCTGTATTAATAGGTTTCATATTATCAGCCTCCACAGAAGAGAGTATATAATTAATCAGGTGTTTTTTCAATTAACAGTATTAATAAATAATGACTATAATTATTATTTAATATATATACTATTAGTGATAAAGAGGTGATTAAGTACATGACATTTTTTGACATGTTTGAAAAAACTATGGCTATAATTACTCCTTTATTTATAGCATTTCTAGGATATCGATCCACTGTATCAGAAAAAAGGACTAAACAGTATATGGAAGCTCAAAAAGAATTAGGTGAATTAAATTTAAAAATAAAAGAAACTGAGCAAAAGGAACTATTATCTCATTTAAGTGATATAGATAATTCCATTATTGATGTACAATCAAAAATAGGAAAAATGGAAAAACAAATAAATGAGATATCTAATATAAAGAAATCTATTGAGAAGGTGTTGATAATGAGCAAAGAAAATTCAGAATTTTGTATTTCATTATCAAATATTATTTCATCAATAGGTTCATCATTAGATTCAAATACTAATATGGATACAAAAGAATTACATGATGAAATAAAAAAACATAGTGAAGAAAGATTAAAATATATAAAAAGTATAATGGATAATAATATTGGTTAAATAGAGACGGTCTGTATATTAAATCACAGACCGTCTCTATTATTTATTATATATATTTATTTCTATCAACTGTTACAGAGTTAGTTTCCGATAAATTAATAGATGCTGTGTGTATATTATTACCATTTAATTCCGTAGTTGAAAGTGTACATGTACATGAAGAACTATAATAAAATAATTCTAAACCTTCTTTATCTTTTAACCACTGGAAAATTTTATCAATAATAATATTTGTAGCTAAATATTCACCATGTTCATCTCTCTTAGTAATAACATTGTTTATTTCTTCAACGACGCTTCCAAATGGTATATTGCACACATATATAAAGGTATTAGATACTAAAGCATCTTTAATATTTTTTTCAATCTTTGTTAAAAATACGGCTTCTTTTGTATTTGTAAATATTTTAATTTGATTAACATTTTTAAGTGTATTATCTACAATAATCCTAATCTCTAGTGGTTCAAGATTATCATCTATAACAACGATTTTTAAACCCGGCTCATTAATATGAGTCAATAAACTACATTCTATTTCAGTCATTACAATCACTCCTTATGATAAATTTTACCATCTAACACGTATATTACTTCTTCACACCCATCATAATCATTTATTTCCCAATCTGTTATATTATCAGGTAATTCTACAATTTTAATTGATGAGTATTCACTATCAGAACAAATATTTGAACCATATTCTTCAACAATTTTTATAAAATCTTCATTATCTCTAGGAATCTTATCTACATATATATCGATTCCTAGAGATTTTATATATTCTAATAATGGTCCCGCTGGCATAAATCCACCATATGATGAATTTATTAATATTTTCTTTGACATTTTATTACCCTTTCTATAATATATATATTTTACCGTCTACTACATATATTACTTCTTCACATCCATTGTAATTATCAGATATCATATAATCAGAAGCATTATCTGGTATTTCTACTACTTTAATTTTAGAATACTTATCCGAACATTCAAACGATCCATATTTTTCAACTATATCAATCGCTACAGGATCATCTCTATTACTATTACCAAAAGTATTAAAATTTATATTATTAGTCATAGCATATTCTAACAATGGACCTTTTATTTTAAATCCACCACCATAAATATCAATTAATAGTTTCTTTGACATTGGTATCATTCCCCCTTATACTGCTTCTAAAAATTTTGTAATATCTTCTAATGAAACATTGCAGTTTGTTTCATATTTATTATTTGTATCAAATGCCGAATCTAATTCATTAGCATAATCATTAATTAATAAAATTTTTGTACCAAATACCATATCTTTTGTTAATGGTTCATCGTTTTTATAAGCTTTTAATAAAATTAATAATCTCCACACCATATTAATATATGTGATCGTTGAACTTTGTGTTTCTTCACCTAATAACATTTCTAAAACATTAAACGATTCAATGATTTCTTTAGTATAATTATTTATTTCATCTTTATCAGTATTATATAATCTTTTTGGATCTATTGTATAGTTGCCAGAATGCACTGATACTGAATAATTATATTTATTCGATTCTATATTTGCTGCGCGATTAATTATTTTAATTATTTCTATTAATACATGACCATTTTCTATATCTTCTGTAATTTTAATAGCATATTTTATTTTATATTTTATAAAGTCACCATCTAAGCTTATTATCGAAAACGTTGTTATATTTTGATTATCCATATTATCACCTTCCTTTTAATATATTAAGTTAATATATTAATAAAAAAAATACATAAAAAAAGAAACCCACCCTGACAGAGTAGGCCGACCGAACGTGGGCCAGATTGGGGTGGGTTTCTTTATGAGTTAAATAGACTAATTTGCCCGATAGATATTGACGTTGCATCCATCAAAAGCCCTGTCTTCGACTATGGTATTACCACATAATACCACTGCCTTTATCGAAAAGCAGTTTATGAATGCATAATCTTCAATTATACCCACCGAAGATGGAATAATTAAGATTCCATCTGTTTCCATTCCTAAGGAATAACAATCCCTGAAAGCAAACCCTTTTATTCCTTTCAGGGATTTTGGCAGAGTGATGGCTTTAAGATTATAACATCCAGAGAATGCATCAAACTTAATCACCGTCACGGTGTTCGGGAGAGTAACCCATTTTAAGTTTGAGTATCCAGAGAATGTGTTGGATTCAATGGTTTGAATCCCGTCTTCCACTACCACTTCCTCTACTAGCGTGAGAGGTAAAACTTTTTTTAGTTCTATCTGCTGATCCGCCTTAGTAAATTCATATTTACCCAAATCAATTTTTTTCATAAAAATACCTCCTATATATTGATTACAGCATTGTATCTATATAAATAATATACTAATAAAAAAAATAATAATTTTACGTTATAAAATATAGTTATATATCAATTATTTAATTTTTTTAGACATATAATATAATAACATACTAATAAAATTATTAAACATATAATGTAAAATAGTATAATATTCTAAAAAAGAAAGGATGATATATACATGTTTGATATCTTTGATGATATGGATGATTTTGCATTAGATTTTGATATGGCATCTGAATCTTATTATGATTCTATCGAAGATGAATATAATGAATGGGAAGATGCTGCTAATGAAGCAGTTGGGTATGCTGCAATCAAAGATAAAGTAGATGCTGCTTTAGAAGATTTTGTAGAAAATACTAAGTTTGCTGGAAAAGTTGTATGGGAATCTCTTAAAAAAGCTGCTAGAGCAATTATAGCGTTTTTTAAAGCACTTCCTGGCAGAATTGGTAAACTTATTAGACAAACAATTGAAAAAATTAAAGTAAAGTTCCGTGAAGGATTTAAGAAAAGAGAAAAAGCAGACGATAAGGCAGCCAGACTTGCTGGTGAAATGACAAAAGAGGCAAATGCTTGTAAATCTGCATCTAATAGATTATGTAAAACAATTCATTTTCTTTCTAAGCAAGCTTCTACTAAGGTAACAAACGATGATGCAGAGAGATATGTTCATATGTTTGGTGTATATGATAATGCTGACAAAACATTTAACACAGCATTTTCATCTGTACTAAAAAAGGCAATTAGTTTTACTAGAGCACTTGGAAACGGTAAAACGGATTTAGCAGCCCATGCCAATACTGTAATAGAAGCTTTAAAAATTGTTACTGGTGCTCTTATTACTAACATTAGTGTTCTGGATAGATGTGCCAGCGAAGTAGAAAAAGATACTAAAAATATTAAAGAAGATGAAGGACATTCTGCTAAATATCGCGCTAAAAGTAAAGTGCTTAGTGCCTATAGAAGCACAATATCATCTTTTGCTAAAGCAAAAGATCGTATTGATGAACAAATTACCTACATTGAAAATAATAAGAAAGTTAATGAAAAACGTGTTGAAAAGTTAAATAAAGGAAAATCAACTCCTGCTGCTCAAGAAAACCCTCAGGCAGCAGCAGGGGGGGGGGAAGCGTAAATAAGAAACGCGCTGAACGTATATCTACGTTTTCATCCGATTATGATTTTGAAGCACAAAAAGCCTAATTAATCTAAATAATACTTATTAGATTGGACAGTATGGTAAAAATACCATACTGTCCAATATTTTTAGGTGGTGATATAATTGATTGATATGACTGTTGTTATATCTGATTTATTTGCTAATTATCATTATCGTCAAACATTGTGTCATAAATTATGTCAAAATATAATAACTAATAATATTGATACTATAACTAGTACGGATATGCTATTTTTAGCGTTATTTAATCAAGATAATTATTGGTATACTGATTTACCATCTAAAATTACTACTGTATTATTATTTAGATTATCTTGGTTATTACAAACTAATCCAAACTGTGAAACCGGGTTAAAAACAATTAATTCTACTAAAGAATTATATCGATTGGATAATGCTATTAGAAATGCAATCAATAATAAATACAATCATATTCAAAATTCTGATAATTCTTTTGATACAGAAGAATGTTGGTATATAAATAAGTATATATTCAGTAAAGATGTGCCTATTGAAGATGCTGAAGAATTATTAATACGTGAAATGAATCTAGTTACTTATGTAAATAAATATTCTAGTATAGAAGAAGCTTCTCAAAAATATAATAAATATTTTGATTATTCTGTGGTAGAATCATTATTACCAACATTCTATGAATTTGGTATAGAAACCGAAGGGTTTAATACTATACCTACAGAATCTATTCAATTTGGTAATTTTGTGAAAAACCTTTTCGAAAATAATTATATTATGAATACTAATATTAAATCAATTAATCCTAATATTGATCCGTCTGTTATTACTAGATGTGCCTGGGATGATACTTTTTTAGTATATGAATCATTATACGGTGATCTTAATCCTGTTGCAATAGATAAAATTAAAGAATTTAGAAAATATAATAATTTTACTACTAATATTAAATATTATGATGGTAAAACACAAAAATCTTTAATGAATGCAATAGAAAAATCACCAGTTTATGAATTTTATGTAGATAATATGGATATATCTTCTAACATGTCAGATATTGATAAAATTAATATGTTCTATAATGATTATTATAATTCAGAAGGAAATATTAATTTTAAACCAGTAGAAGAAATAGTCGAAGAAGCTACTACAAAGGAACCTACACAGGCTAAAGCTAAGATAAATAAATCATCTAAAGCTATAAATAAAGCAGCTAATAAGATATATAAGGGTTATCGGTCATTCTCAGATAATAAATCAAGAATAGATTCACAAGTTAATAAAATGATTAATAGTATAAAAGGTAAAGTAGAAAACGGTGAAAAAGAAGCTATTATTAATGGTACTGAATGGTCTCCAATGAAAATATTAAAATTTGCATTAACCAGTGCAGCAATATTTAGTTTTACTAAAATTGGTGGTATATGTGCACTAATTTATAGATTAGCTACACATAAAAAGCGTACAACAAGAGAAAAACTAAAAATTATAGCAGAACTTAATACAGAAATAGAAATATTAGAAGAAAAAATAAATGATGCACGTGGTGATGACAATAAACAAGCTAAATATGCATTAATGAGAACTAAATCAGAAGTAGAAAAAACACGAGATAAAATAAAATATGGTATTAATGTAGATACCGGTGCGTTACAAAGAACTACTAATTTTATTAAAAATAAAGTAGTTAAATGAGGTGATATAATATGAATGATTGGTTTACTGATAAAATTGCTTTAGAAGCAGATGATGATATAACTGGGCAGATTCAATCTGAAGTAAAAGATGTTGTAGGATCATCATCAACCGGACTAGGAAGAAATAATAATTCTAATGATCCACATGATAATGAAGACCTTTCTAATACAGATAATATATTTGGTGATAATAATGCAGATCAGCAAGATGCTAATGATGATACAACAGATAATGAGCAAGATGATACTTCTCAAGAAGATGATGTTATAGATGCTCCTGTTCCCGGAGAGGATGAAAATAATACAGAAGAAGATGTATCTACAGATACATTACCATATTTAGATAAATCTATTATTAGAGATAATCTAATTCAATTATATACTATAATTACTGGGGATCTTAAGATATTACAGGATCTGACAAAAATAAATAATAGTATAAATTCTATTAAGGTAATTACAATGGTAGAAAGTCATTTTGAACACTGTAGATCATTTTTATATAAAACTATTACTAAAGATATTACTAAATTAGAATATCAAGAATTGTTAAAGATATATGTAACTATTAAGAAAATATATGATGCGTGCGCAGAAATGTTAAAAGAACAAATAATGAATAGTGAAGAATATAAGAAAATGATGAAAAAGAAAAGAAAAAACACATCAAAAAAATAAAATATATGTGTATAAGACTTAAATAAACTAGTCTTATACACATATATTATTTATATGTATAGTAATTACTTTATAATTATAAAAAAAAGGAGTGTGGGTATTAATGTATATCAAACTTTTAACTGGTGTAGTTGTATTATTTATAATATTTGGATCGGTATCTGTACTTTTCGTTATGCTTTCTAATAAAAATAAAGGAGATGTCCAGCATGTCCAGTTTAGCGATATTGCTATTGTAAAAAGTGTATGTGGATATATTATGTTTAGTCAAGTAATCGCTGCATCATATATCGCAAAGGCTATTGATATAATTATTAGTCATATCAATCATGATATATCGTTTATCGTTGGGTTAATAGTAATTTTTGCTATTTCTACAATAATGGTAAGAATAAATGTAACGTTTTATAAAGATAATATAGTAAAGAGATGGGGTGACAGTGATACTTTTGAGAAATATTCCACGCTTCATTATTATTTCTATAGTATAATTTTCTATATTATATATATAACTATATTTGTACTAGTCTACAATGACTATATATAATCAAAAAAAGTATATGAATCCTAAGGTTTTATCCTCAGGATCATATACTTTTTTTGTATTTTTTTACTCTGTAATCTGCTGATTCCAGAGCTTATAATACAATCCCTCCTTTCTTAACAGCTCATCATGTGTGCCATATTCGACGACAGTATGATTATCAATTACATAAATGCAATCGCAACCTTTTACCGTTGTCAATCTATGTGCAACTTGAATCACTGTTGCATCTGAAGCAGCTAATGTATCAGTAACTTTCTTTTCAGAAATATTATCTAATGCACTAGTTGCTTCGTCCAGCAGCAATACTTGTGGGTTACGCAAAAACATGCGAGCTAGTGCAAGCCTTTGCTTTTGCCCACCTGATAATTTGAGACCATTTGGGCCAACATTGGTCTCAAATCCAGCATTGGTATTAATGATAAACTCGTAGATATTTGCTTTTTTACAAGCTTCTACAAGTCTTACATCATCAATACCTTCAGTACCATATAATATATTATATTTAATGGTACCATTAAATATTGCCGGATCTTGCGGTATATATCCGACAATATTTCCAATAGATCTATTATCTATATCAGATAATTCAATACCATCTATAGATATAGATCCATTGTAATTATAAAACCCACAAAGGATTTTTAGTAATGTTGATTTGCCACCGCCAGAAGCACCAACAATACCAACTTTTGTTCCTTTGTGGATTTTCATGGATATGTCTTGTAATACAGAATCACTATCTCCATATCCAAAGGACAGTGATTCTATTTTTATTTCGCTATTAAAACTATTTATCCTGACAGCGTCATCACTATTGGTGGTAATATTGTTATATGCCAATATTTCTAACAATACCGAAACAGCTGCTTTGTATGATGCTATTTCTGGAATTGTTAATATTATCGATATTATCATATCAATAACCTGGCCATACCAACCTATTATTAACAATAATGACATCGCTGTACTATATTGAAATAATAGATATATTCCAATATAATATAATAGTGAGAACAGTGACATCGATAACGCGTTTACTATATCGCGGCGTCTAAACATTTTTTCTGTTAACGCGTTATCGATCAGCAATTTATTCTTTATGTCTTCCAATTTTCCAGGAAGCATAAAGATTAACAAGAAACCATTTGCGAGTTCACCAAACAAACGGTTTCTGTTTTTCTTCACTTCTACAGCCAATTTCTCATATCGTTGATATGGAACATTGGTTAGAAGTGTGATTACAACGAGCACTATATATAATACCAACATACAATATCCGAAATTAGGAATTTCAGATAATATTCGATATGTGTATATTGATACATTTAATAGCGCTGTGATGATAGTAACCAATGACTCAATTATTCCAGTAAATGGAAAAATATTTTCCTTTGCCGATTGAATACTATCACCACCATACATTGTATGGAAATTAATATCATCAGTTGCCGCTGTCTCAATTAAGAGACTTGTAATTTTAGTAGCAACTGTGTGTCTATAATTCCTACACGCAACGGCTATGAACCTACAGATAATGATTATACAACCATATAGCAGGAACTCTTTTTTTGGAAACGCTTCTCCTGTTTTTATTACCTCTGGTAACAAAAGCAAAAGCGACGCTTCCATCCACGTAGAAACCCCCTCACATACAACTTTCCCTAGTAGCATGATCCAGGCACGTGACCCAAACAGGGCCTTCATTACATACTTCATAGATTTCCACCTCCTCTTTATTTTCCCTATGCTGTATGTCAGTATAATAATATATTTTATAGAAATCTAGTTATTACGATATTATATACACCCTCAAAAAACAAGCTAGTAATTTTTATAAACCGATAAAGGGGGTTTATATATGGCTAAAATAATGTCTGTAGAACGAGTACAGACTTTAACTAATAATATAGATATATATACAAAAAATAAATTAGGGCAATATTCTAAGTTCCTAGAGAAAAATCCTATATTTGTTACATATTATCATATCAATCATGCTATGTCTAGAGCAGATGTTGGTACTGGTACTGTAGAAGCAGAATTAGGAGAAAGAAGTCCTATTAGATTCAATAAAATAAGAAATTTTCCTGTTTATAATATACCAGAGTTAAAACCAGATCTTGTATATGATGAATCTGGTTATGATATTGAATTAGAAGTATCAGACGTAGTAATATTACCCAATACTATAAAACCTAGAGCTGGAGATTTCTTTTTAGTATCATTTCCTGGTATAAAAGAATACT
>Ga0247610_10005500_pt1 | contig 13331 bp, 9 predicted proteins | sample 174DNAGHGhighgp2_FD_193483 | JGI IMG/M metagenome (GOLD analysis project Ga0247610, IMG submission 193483) | Sheep rumen microbial communities from Palmerston North, Manawatu-Wanganui, New Zealand - 1742 DNA GHGhigh gp2 | ecosystem: Host-associated > Mammals > Digestive system > Stomach > Rumen ...
GTAAAGAGTGAAACTGAGCGTTTCGCAGGAGCTCTCGATACTTATACCATCGAGGCTATGATGCAGGATGGTAAGGCTCTACAGAGTGGTACTTCTCACTTCTTGGGACAGAATTTTGCAAAGGCATTTGAGGTAACATATCTTAATAAGGAGAATAAACCTGAGTATGTATGGGCTACATCGTGGGGCGTTTCTACACGTCTTATTGGAGCTCTTATCATGACTCACTCTGATGATAACGGTCTTGTACTTCCTCCAAAACTCGCTCCTATCCAGGTTGTGATCGTTCCTATTTCAAAGGGAGATGATCTTCAGCGTATCACAGAACGTCTGACTCCTGTTATCGATGAACTGCGTAAGGCTGGTATTACAGTTAAATACGATGATGCAGAAAACAAGCGTCCAGGATTCAAGTTCGCAGATTATGAACTGAAGGGTGTTCCCGTTCGTCTTGTTATGGGAGCACGTGATCTCGAGAATGGAACAATCGAAGTAATGCGTCGTGATACCCTTGAAAAAGAGACACGTCCTGTTGATGGCATCGTGGAATATGTAGAGCAATTGCTTGTTGATATTCAGAATAACATCTTCAATAAAGCAAAGGCTTACAGAGATGCTCATATTTACGAGTGTGATAACTACGAGGAGTTTAAGGAGCGTGTAAAAGATGGTGGATTCTTCCTTTGCCACTGGGACGGCACTGCAGAGACAGAGGCTCAGATCAAGGAAGAGACACAGGCAACTATCCGATGCGTACCTTTCGGAGTAGAACAGACTCCTGGCGTTGATATGGTTAGCGGCAAACCTTCAAAGGCTCGTGTCATCATAGCCCGTAGCTACTAAACGAAAGAAAAGGAACTTTCCCAAGCTCCTTTTCTAAACCAGCTTACAATTGTTTCTCAGCTGGTCCAGAAAATTGGATGTCTCACGACATCCGATTTTCTTTTAATAACCTTAATAATCTAATACCATGAAAAACACATGGCAAAGATACGAATATTTTTAAATTCATTCATAAATTTGCTATGTATTCTATCTTGATTTAATCTTTTTTCAGAATTTCTTTGTTCCAATTCACAATTGTTTGCAAATCTAATGCCGAGATCCTATCCTTATCAGCTTTAAACAGATCTGGGGTGGATTCTAATTTTTCCCATTTGTCTGTATAGAAATCAATTTTTGTAGACAATGATAAGGAATCGCTTCCATAAGTCTGAGCCACACAAATAATCTGTTTTAAACTATCTGTGGGTAACGAAGGCTTAAGCAACAATAATGTCATATGCAGAGCTTCGCTGACTCTTATACTGATACTATCGTCAGAAAGTGCTGTCATCTCACTCTTGCCGCCAAGAAGATTGTCTACCTCTGCTTTCAGCTTGGAATCTAAAAAATCTATCATGTCCAATCTGTTATTTTCTGAAAGCGTAGGAAGAATTGATGTCGGCATCTGTTTAAAAGCATCACGAATAGATAAGGGAGGAGAAGCCATACTATCTGTGGTCTCCCCTTCCCTACCCGATATTGACATCGTACATAAAAGTCCAAGAAGAACTCCTAAGTATCTCATCTTCTTATTACTTATTGTTTCTGAGGTCGTGAACTCTAACAGCCTTACCTTCACTCTGAGGAAGAGAACCTTTCTTTACGAGTTTAACTACAGGCGTAAGCAGAATCTCATCCTTCAGTGCACGTTGGATATCTTTCATCATCCTCTGCATCTCTGGATAGATGTCTGTCTCCAAACCATCAAGCTCAACTTCTACAGTCATTACATCATTGTCATCTACCGTCTCCAATGTGATAAGATAATTACTGCCAAGTCCTGGATACTGTACAAGTATCTTCTCAACCTGCATTGGGAATACGTTTACACCCTTGATAATGAACATATCATCTGTACGTCCCTTGATACGGTCAATTCTTCTGTGAGTACGTCCACATTTACACTCTCCTGGGATGATACGAGTAAGATCGCGCGTGCGATACCTTAATACAGGCATCATATTACGGTCGAGAGTAGTAAGAACCATCTCTCCCATTTCTCCATCAGGTACAGGCTCTAATGTATCCGGGTCAACTATTTCAATAAGATAATTATCCTCCCAGAGGTGCATGCCTTCCTGGTATTTGCATTCGAAAGCGACACCAGGACCATTCATCTCTGTCATACCGAACGAGTTGTATGCTTTTACTCCCAGCATACGCTCAATACGACGGCGCTGCTCCTCAGTATGAGGCTCAGCACCTATACAAAGGGTGCGTAGTTTTGTGCTGGCGGGATCTACTCCTTCTTCCTTGAATACCTCTGCCAGACGAATGGCATATGACGGAATAGCATGGAGACAGGTAGTGCCAAAGTCCTTAATAAATTTAATCTGACGCTTAGAGTTACCAGCAGCTGCAGGAACAGTCATTGCACCTAACCACTCGGCACCATATTGGAAACCAAGGCCGCCAGTAAACATACCATAACCGCTAGAGTTCTGGAACACATCACTCTTACGACATCCCACCATATAAAGGTTTCTGGCAATCATGTTGGCCCAAGAACAGATGTCGTGCTCTGAATAAAGGACTACACATGGATTACCTGTAGTACCACTGGTAGAGTGGATGCGCACAGCATCGTCTCTGTCACCTCCTACTAAACCAAATGGATAGTTATCTCTGAGATCCTGCTTTGTGGTGAAAGGAATCTTGCGGATGTCCTCAGGTGTGTTAATAGAATCAGCTGTGATACCTAACTCGCCAAGACGTTTTTTATAGAAAGGAGATTTCAGACATACGTTGATAGTCTCTTTCAGCTTCTTTACTTGCAACTCTCTGAGCTGCTCTCTTGGCATTTTTTCAATTTCTGGTTGCCAGCATTCACCATCAGGCTTTATGCTGGCCATGATTTTCTCGTCAGTCATATCTTTAGTTTTTTTACGATTACTCTTTTGCAAGTTGCATCATCATTACGGCCGAGAGTCCTGCTGTTTCTGTACGCAGCCTACTCTTTCCTAGATGAACGCTCTTATATCCTTGTCTTATTGAATATTCTACTTCATCAATGCTGAAATCGCCCTCCGGTCCTATCAAAACTGTCACTTTCTCTTCAGCATCCAGATGTCTCAGTTCGTCAAAGAGATATGTCCTTGGAACTTCATCATAACAATGGGCGATGAACTTAGCACCCTCACGAGGAGATTCGATGAACTTATTATACGACATCATCTCGTTAAGTATCGGCTTCCATGCTTTGTGACTCTGTTTTACTGCAGATACAGATATTTTCTCCATACGTGCACTCTTAATTAGGCGACGCTCTGAGAACTGGCAGTTTAAGAATGATACTTCATCAACACCTATTTCCACTGCTTTTTCCATAAGCCATTCGATGCGATCCATCATCTTTGTGGGGGCAATAGCCAGGTGTACATATCCTTTCCACTGGCGCTCCTGAGGCATCTTTTCTATGATGTGATAGTAGCAATGATGAGTAGCAGCGATTGTCACCTCTGCCCTGAAGAAATTTCCTTCTCCATCCATAAGCATCATCTCGTCGCCACCTTTGAGACGTAACACACGCATTGCATGCATCGCCTCTTCAGAAGGTAACTCTGTCTGATTCTCAGCATCAGGAACAAAGAAGAATCTAACCTCTTTCATGTTTAGTGCTTAATCTCTGTGATTGGTTTCTTTTCGGGTTTGAAAACAATAGCGAATGTGATGCCAACTACCAATGCGAAGGAAGCAAAGATGAACCAACATGTCTGCCATTCTCCCACAAGATATCCGCCTTCCCATCCACAATATGCATTCACAATCTCTCCTGCAGCCAATGTTCCTATGGTTGCACCCAGACCATTTGTCATCATCATGAACAGTCCTTGAGCAGAAGCCTTAATGTCGGGAGCACATTCCTGATCTACAAATATACCGCCAGACACATTAAAGAAGTCGAATGCTACACCGTAAACAATGCAAGAGAGGATAAAGAATATTACACCAGGCATTGCAGGATCTCCGATACCGAAGAAACCGAATCGGAATACCCAAGCAAAGAGTGACATCATCATTACAACCTTTATACCAAAACGCTTTAGGAAGAATGGTATCATAAGGATACATAATGCCTCACTTATCTGAGAGATTGAAGTCAACATTGTTGCATTGTTAGCTGCAAAAGAATCGGCAAACTCAGGGATTCCCTTAAAGCTTGTCAGAAATGGACCTGCAAAACCATTTGTTACTTGCAGACACATACCAAGTAATGCCGAGAATATGAAGAACAATGCCATCTGACGACGCTTAAATAACTTGAAAGCATTGAGTCCAAGAGTTTCGACAAGCGATACCTTACCTTCTTTCTTTTCTAACTTACATTCTGGTAAGGTAAAACAATATAAAAATAATACAATACTAAGGATACCTGATACTAAGAACTGCAAATACGTATACTGGAACTTATGAGCATTCTCACCCAGTGTAAAGCCAAAACCACTGTCATCAATAAAGGCACAGTTAACAAACCACATGGTAGCAATGAAACCCACTGTTCCAAGTACACGAATAGGTGGGAAATCCTTAACCGTGTCCAAATCGTTATTTTTAAGAATGGTAAATGCGGCAGTATTCGTAAGGGCGATTGTAGGCATATAGAATGCCACACTTAACGTATAAAGGGCTATGAACATTGACTTGTCTGCAAGTTCATTTCCGAATCCAGCCTGCTCACCCATCCACCAGCAGCTGATCATGAAGCCACCTGCTAAAAGATGACAAAGACCTAATAATCGCTGTGGCTGTATGTACTTATCTGCGACAATACCCATCAATGTCGGCATGAAGATACTTACTATGCCTTGGATAGCATAAAACCATGAAATCTTGTCGCCTAATCCAGCGATCCCAAGATAATTCCCCATACATGTTAGATAGGCACCCCATACAGCAAACTCCAGGAAATTCATTAGTGCCAAACGGAATTTAAGATTCATAATTATATAGTTTTATTGGTTAATTTCTTCTCATCTCTAATTCTTTCATCTCAGTAGGTTTTACTCCAAACTTATGCTGCTGAGCACGGCGGATAGAGTCTTTTTTCTGCCTAATTGAATCTGGTTCAATAGGCGTCTCAAGAGTTTTGTCTTCAGCTCCTTCTTCTTTCTTTTTGTGGAATCGGATAAGTTGGATATCACTTATGGATAACAGTCTTAAATCAGAACTTTTCTCATATCCCTGTCCAAGATAGAAATATCCCATTATCTCCTTGGGCATAAGATCTACTGAGTTTATTCTCAACTGATTTATACCACTGACGGAAAAGTGAGTAGTCTGAGAGACAATACTATCATTAGTATATTTGACTGCTAAGTATAAAAGAGCATCTTTATTACCTCCTTGATATAAGAAATCACTCTTAAATGACAACATAAAACTGTCACCCTTACGAAACGAGGTGTCTGCTTTCTGAACAAACTGCATTTTATTATATGGAGCTTGTGGCATAAGTCTTGCCGACTTCATGCCTTCCCATATACTTGCAGTATCGCCCGAAAGACTTTGCATTGCAGTGAATCGTTCTACCTCACCCTCAGTTGCTCCAAGATTCAGGGCTTCCTCACTCATTCGTTCCTGTACACTTTTGTATATCTCAACAAAACGGTCAGCACGTGTATAGTAATACACGAGAGAAGAATCAAACTCCGCCCGAGTCACACCATATTTATTGAGAACACTATTAAAGTACATATCGCGTTTGTAGTCCTCACTCCCACTCTGTGGCCCAGGCATTGATGCGATACCTTGGGAAACATAATAGTCGTAAAGAATATCTTCCATATCATCAGGCTGGATAACCTCTTTTGGTACCCCAGGCTTACAACTTACGATGCAAAGCACCGACGCCATAAACACAATGATATGAGAGAAAGGCCTATTCATCTTTTTTTAGTGATATCTCGCTGATCTCTTTCCTGTAGAAAAGTAGTAATAATACAACTCCAACACTGATACTCGCATCTGCGAAATTAAAGACAGGACTGAAGAACACAAAGTGGTCACCACCTACAAATGGCATCCACTGAGGCCAGTCTGTCTCAATCAGAGGGAAGTAAAACATATCTACCACTTTTCCCATCAGAAACGGAGCATATCCTGAACCAAAAGGTACAAGATATGATGTGTAAAATTCAGAAGAGCTGGTGAAACAGAGGCCATAGAACATACAGTCAATAAGATTACCTGCAGCACCGGCAAGTATCATTGCCAGACAGACTAGATAGCCTATGCGTACATTCTTTCTTATCTGTTGCCAGATGTAATAGCTCAATACTGCAATCGCAACCATTCGAAATAGCGACAACAGAATCTTACTGCCTATCTGCATACCGAAGGCCATTCCCATATTTTCTATGAAAGTGATATAGAACCAGTCTGTGATATGAATAGACTCATGCATGTGCATGTTGGTTTTCACCCATATCTTTATCAGCTGGTCTATTATCAGGATAGCTATTACTATTCCTACAGCCAGTCCACCTTTTGAACAGATCTTATTCAACAAGCTCACAGAGAGTTTATTTCTTTTGGTTCAGCTTCGACTGTACGCTCAATGTTGCGTGAGGCACTGCACGAAGACGTTCTTTTGGTATCAGCTCACCTGTAATACGATCGATACCATAGGTTTTGTTTTCAATTCTTACGAGAGCAGCTTTAAGACCCTGGATGAATTTCTGTTGACGAGCAGCCATGCTTATGAGCTCTTCCTTAGATTGTGTGGCACTACCCTCCTCCAGAGCTTTATAGGTTGGAGATGTGTCATCAACATCGTTAGAGTCCTCATTCATGAGCACTTTCATCATCTGGTCATAGTCTCTCTTGGCTAATGCCATCTTGTCCATAATTATCTGACGGAACTCTTCCAGTTCCTCATCAGAGTAACGTTTCTTTTCTGCCATAATTCAGATATTGTTGGTTTATTATTTCTTTTCTACTTTAATATTCAATTTAAATTCATCAAACTCAACTTCCTGTCCATCGTTAGCCTCTGCTTTGATGTCATCAGCCAGAACCTGAGTCTTGATATATTCAGCAAAACTGCTGAGACTCTTCTCTACATCAGCATTTGGTGAAACAATAACAGAGATACGGTCAGTAATCTCAAGACCACTCTCTTTACGGATGTTCTGTATGCGGTTGATAAGCTCGCGGGCCATACCCTCGTTCTTAAGCTCCTCGGTAAGTTCTACCTCGAGAGCTACAGTGAGGTTACCCTCGTTAGCAACCAGCCAGCCTGGAATATCCTCGCTGATGATATCAACATCGGCAGCCTCTACGGTAAGAGCCTGGCCCTCAACATCGATACCAATGGTGCCGTTCTTCTCGAGCTCAGCAATCTGCTCCTGAGAAAGGGCATCCATAGCGGCAGCAACACTCTTCATGAGCTTGCCGAACTTCTTACCCATGGTGCGGAAGTTGCACTTAACCTTCTTAACCAGAACACCAGCACCCTCAACGAAACGAAGCTCCTTAACGTTAACCTCATTCATAATCAGATCCTTAACAGCCTCGATATGTTTCTTCTGCTCAGCGTCGATGGCAGGAACCATGATAGCCTGCAGTGGCTGACGCACCTTGATGTTAACCTTGCGGCGCAGAGCCAGTACCATAGAGGTAATCTTCTGTGCCATCTGCATACGAGCCTCAAGATCCTTATCAATCTGAGCATCGCAAGCTACAGGGAACTTATCGAGGTGTACTGAGTCGAGCTCGCCTCCAAGGTCCTTATATAGCTGATCTGCGTAGAAAGGAGCAAACGGAGCCAGCAGCTTAGATACTGTCATCAAACAGGTGTAGAGAGTCTGGTAAGCGCTGAGCTTATCCTCGCTCATCTCCTTACCCCAGAAACGCTTACGGTTAAGACGTACGAACCAGTTACTCAGGTCGTCGTTAACAAATGCGTCAATCAGTCGGCCGGCACGAGTTGGATCATAGTTCTCGAGCTCTGCCTCTACACCCTTGATGAGTGTGTTAAGGCAAGAGAGAATCCAGCGGTCAATCTCTGGGCGCTTCTCGAATGCTACCTGTGCAGCTGTAGGATCGAAACCGTCTACATTTGCATAGAGCGCAAAGAAGCTGTAAGTGTTATAAAGTGTGCCGAAGAACTTACGGCGAACCTCGTCAACGCCCTCTGGGTCGAACTTAAGGTTGTCCCAAGGCTCAGAGTTGGTCATCATATACAGACGTACAGCGTCAGAACCGTACTTGCCAATCATATCGAATGGGTTAACCACGTTACCAACGTGCTTTGACATCTTGTTACCCTTAGCATCGAGCACCAGACCTGAAGAAATAACATTCTTGAAGGCTACTGAGTCGAATATCATGGTAGCAATGGCATGCAGAGTGAAGAACCAACCACGGGTCTGATCCACACCCTCGTTGATGAAGTCGCATGGGAATGCGATGCCCTTATCAATCAGATCCTTATTCTCGAATGGATAGTGAATCTGGGCGTAAGGCATAGAACCAGAATCGAACCATACGTCGATAAGGTCGGTCTCGCGCTTCATTGGCTTGCCGCTCTCTGAAACCAGTACGATATTATCCACATAAGGACGATGCAGGTCGATCTTGTCGTAGTTCTCCTTCGACATATCGCCAGGAACAAAACCGTTGTCCTTCAGAGGGTTAGACTTCATGAATCCAGCCTTAACAGCCTTCTCTATCTCGTTATAGAGTTCCTCTACAGAACCGATGCAGATTTCCTTGCCATCCTCATCGCGCCAGATAGGAAGTGGAGTTCCCCAGAAACGTGAACGAGAGAGGTTCCAGTCGTTCAGGTTCTCAAGCCAGTTACCAAAACGGCCTGTACCAGTAGACTCTGGCTGCCAGTTGATGGTCTTGTTAAGCTCGAACATACGGTCCTTCTTAGCTGTAGAGCGGATGAACCAAGAGTCGAGAGGATAATAGAGCACAGGCTTGTCTGTACGCCAGCAGTGAGGATAGTTGTGTACGTGCTTCTCAATCTTAAGAGCTGTACCCTCCTGCTTCATCTCCATACAGATAACGATGTTCAGGTCTTCTGCCTTTGCAGCAGCCTGCTCGTCGTACTTGCCATCCTTGTTGAACTCGGGTGCGTAAGCGTTCTTAACAAAGTCGCCTGCATGATGACCGTAGCCAGCCTTATCTACACACTTTTCAACAAAGTTGTTATCCAGTTCGTCCATTACGTAGTACTTACCCTGAAGGTCTACCATAGGACGAGTTTCACCTTTCTTATTAATAAGGAACAGGCTTGGAATGTGGGCATCCTTAGCAACCTTGGCGTCATCAGCACCAAAGGTTGGAGCAATATGTACGATACCGGCACCATCCTCAGTTGTTACATAATCGCCAGGGATTACGCGGAAAGCCTCGCTCTCCATCTCAACAAACTGATCCTTGCCGTTCTCGCCTGTAAACACTTTCTCAGGATGTGCTGCAGCATACTCCTTCACATAGTCGGCAGCATTCTGATCGAGCTTAGCCGAAGGCTTTACCCAAGGCATCAGCTGCTGATACTTCATACCAACGAGTTCCTCGCCGGTATAGCGACCAACAATACGATAAGGCACGAACTTCTCACCTTTATTGTATTCAGGCATCTCTTCGCCATCGGTGATATTTCCTTCTGGTGCGAGGTAAGCATTCAGACGGCTCTCAGCCAGAATGATGGTAATCTTCTCGCCGTTATAAGCGTTATATGTCTCAACAGCTACGTAGTCGATCTTTGGACCTACGCAAAGTGCAGTGTTTGAGGGCAATGTCCAAGGAGTTGTGGTCCAAGCTACGAAGTAAGGTGTACCCCACTTTGTCCACTCTTCCTTAGGATTAAGAGCCTTGAAGAGAGCAGTAACTGTGGTATCCTTAACATCGCGATAGCAACCAGGCTGGTTCAACTCGTGAGAGCTAAGACCTGTACCTGCTGCTGGAGAATATGGCTGGATGGTGTAGCCCTTATAGAGCAGTCCCTTCTTGTAGAACTGCTGGAGCAACCACCAAAGAGTCTCGATATACTTGTTATCGTAAGTGATGTATGGATTGTCGAGGTCAACAAAATAACCCATCTTCTCAGTAAGGTCACGCCACTCCTGAGTGAACATCATGACATTCTCACGACACTTCTTGTTGTAATCTTCAGTAGAAATGTACTTTTCTGAGTCCTTATTGTCAATATCGGCCTTGGTAATGCCAAGTTCCTTCTCTACGCCAAGCTCTACAGGCAGTCCGTGGGTATCCCAACCTGCCTTACGCTTTACCTGATAACCCTTCATGGTCTTATAACGGTTGAAGGTATCCTTAATGGTACGAGCCAGAACGTGGTGGATTCCTGGGTGTCCATTTGCTGAAGGAGGCCCCTCGAAGAATACAAATTGTGGACATCCTTCACGCTCATCAACTGAACGCCAGAATACGTTTTTCTCGCGCCACATCTCCAGGATATCATTGTTTACCTGGGTTAGATTCAGACCATTATGTTCTGCAAATCTCTTAGCCATATATTTCTATTTTCTTTAATTTTTTATTCTCTTATATTTGGCGTGCAAAGGTACTAAAAATATCCGATATTGCAAAATAAATAAATAATTTTTAGTTTTTTCCGTAAATTTCTTGCATTTTGCAAAATAATTCGTAACTTTGTAGCCAAATTAGATTATTGTATACATAACTTAAAACTCAATTTCGTATGGTATTAATGATTCTTCAGCTCTGTATTGTTTTAGGAGCTCTGTGGGTAGGATCACGTTATGGTTCGCTCGCTCTTGGTGCGATTTCCGGTATTGGTCTCGCTATTCTCGTTTTCGGTTTCGGCCTGAAACCAGGTACTCCTCCTACAGATGTTATCTACATCATTATCGCAGCAGTTACCTGTGCTGGTATTATGCAGGCATCTGGAGGTATGGATTGGCTTATCCAGATTGCTGAGAAACTGTTACGTAAGCATCCTGACCACATTACGTTCTTTGCGCCACTTACCACATTCTTCCTTACAGTACTTGTAGGAACAGGTCACGTGGTTTACACCCTGATGCCAATTATCTGCGACATTGCGCTAAAGAAGGGCATACGTCCTGAGCGCCCCTGTGGAGTGGCTTCTATCGCCTCTCAGGTTGGTATCACCTGCTCACCTATCGCTGCAGCGGTAGTTGCATTTGTAACCATTTCTAATGCAAATCACTTCGATATAACTATTCCTGGTGTTATCATGGTTTCTATACCATCTTGCGTCTGCGGACTTATGGCCGCTGCAGCTGCCAGCTATCATCGTGGTCTCGACCTCGATAAGGACCCCAAATTCCTTGCTAAGCTTCAGGATCCCGCACAGCGCGAGTATATCTATGGTGGTTCTGCTACAACTCTCGACAAGGAGATTCCACAGTCTGCTAAGAATGCTGTGTTTATCTTCCTCGGTGCTCTCTGTGTTATCGTATTCTTCGCTATCTTCCAGAATGCGCTTCCTGCTTACGACACTTTGCGTGGCATAAAGGGTACAGATCCTCTGCAGATTAATGAAAGTCTGACACTTACATCCGACCAGCTGGTTAAGGCAAAGTTACATATTGAGGGTATGACAGAGTTCTTCAAGAAGCCTCTGGCAATGAATCTTGTAATTCAGATTGTTATGATCTCAGCTGCAGCTCTTATGATTATATTCTGCAAGGCTGCTCCTAAGAAGGCTGTTGCAGGTCCGGTTTGGCAGTCAGGTATGGTTGCAGTAGTTGCTATTTATGGTATTGCCTGGCTGGCTGATACTTACTTCTCAAACTACATGCCTGAGATGAAGACAATGCTTGCTGATATAGTAAAGGAACATCCTTGGAGCATAGCTCTGGTATTCTTCCTGGTATCTGTGCTTATCAACTCTCAGGGTGCTGTAGTTGTATCAATGCTGCCTTTGGCTTACTCACTTGGAATACCCGGTCCTGTGCTGCTGGGTGTGCTGCCTTCAGTTTATGGATACTTCTTCATTCCTAACTATCCTTCTGATATTGCAACCGTGAACTTCGACCGTTCTGGTACAACTGTCATCGGAAAGTATCTACTCAACCACTCTTTCATGATGCCAGGTCTTATCAGTGTATCAGTTTCAACACTTGTTGCCTACTGTCTCTCGATGCTTTTCTACTAAAAAAGCAAAATAAACCAAAAAGAGCCATCCTGAATCAGGGTGGCTCTTTTATTATCTGAGCAATCTCTATTAATTGAACTTATCAATTATTTCCTCAGCAGTAACAAGACTCTGTTCTCCTGTTTCCATATTCTTTAGAGTAACCTTGCCTTGTGCTATTTCATTCTCGCCAGCAAGGGCAACAAAAGGAATCTGCTTCGCATTAGCATAACTCATTTGTTTCTTCATCTTCGCAGCATCAGGGAAAATCTCTGTGCGGATACCTGCCTCACGTACCTTTGCAGCAATAGGCAGACAATATGCATTCTCTTTTTCTCCAAAGTTGATAAAGAGAAGCTGAGTGGTGTTAAGTGAATCTTTCGGATAGAGGTCGAGAGCGTTAAGTACATCGTAGATACGATCAACTCCAAAAGAGATACCCACTCCCGATAGTCCTGGCATTCCGAATATCCCCGTAAGGTTATCGTAACGTCCGCCACCAGAGATACTGCCCATAGGAGTGTCAAGAGCCTTCACCTCAAAGATAGCTCCTGTATAATAGCTTAATCCACGGGCAAGGGTAAGATCAAGCTGTATCTCGTTCTTAAGCCCATTAAGGAAACTCAAGATATAACGGCTCTCCTCTACTCCCTTCATGCCTGTCGCACTTGATGAAAGAACATCAGCGATAGTATTGAGTTTCTCTTCATTAGTACCCTCAAGCATAATGATAGGTTGAAGTTTCTCAATCTGTTCATCTGAAAGACCATCCTCACGAAGTTCGGCATTAACATTGTCGATACCTATCTTGTCAAGTTTATCGATGGCAACAGTGATATCTACAATCTTATCTGCAGCACCAATAACTTCTGCGATGCCAGTAAGAATCTTACGGTTATTTATCTTTATCTGGACACGAACACCAAAACGTGAGAAGACTGTATCCACAATCTGCATCAGCTCTACCTCATTAAGCAGGGAGTCTGAGCCAACGACATCACCATCAAACTGATAAAACTCACGATAACGACCTTTCTGTGGACGATCTGCACGCCATACTGGCTGCACCTGATAGCGTTTGAAAGGAAGCTGCAACTCCTCGCGATGCATCACGACATAACGTGCAAACGGTACTGTGAGGTCATACCGAAGTCCTTTCTCGCATATCTTTGAAGCCAGACGGAGTGTATTA
>Ga0247610_10005501_pt1 | contig 13331 bp, 12 predicted proteins | sample 174DNAGHGhighgp2_FD_193483 | JGI IMG/M metagenome (GOLD analysis project Ga0247610, IMG submission 193483) | Sheep rumen microbial communities from Palmerston North, Manawatu-Wanganui, New Zealand - 1742 DNA GHGhigh gp2 | ecosystem: Host-associated > Mammals > Digestive system > Stomach > Rumen...
GTAAAATCAAGCGTAAGCACGCTTACAAAAGTCACATTCTGACGAAGAAGACTAAAAAGCAAAAACGCAACTTGACTCATGTTGCTATTGTTGATCAGACGAACATGCGCTCCATCCGTGAGATGCTCCTGCTTCGTTAAGTACTAACCATTAAAGTGAAAGGACAAGAGAAATGCCAAGATCAGTAAATCACGTTGCTTCGCGCAACCGTCGCAAGAAGATCATGTCGCTCACCCGTGGTAACTTTGGTGGTCGTGCTAATGTATGGACCGTAGCAAAGAACACATGGGAGAAAGGTTTGCAGTATGCTTACCGCGATCGTAAGAACAAAAAACGCACGTTCCGTGCTCTCTGGATCCAGCGTATCAACGCTGCCGCTCGCCTCGAAGGTCTGAGTTACAGCCAGTTGATGGGTCTGCTCAAGAAAGCTGGTATCGTCATCAACCGCAAAGCGCTCGCTGACCTCGCTATGAATCAACCCGCTGCCTTCAAAGCAGTCGTTGATCAGGCGAAGAAAGCTGCGTAAGTAAATAGTCGAAAGTAGAAAGTCGAAAGACCGTTTTACTCAAAGACTTGTTCTTACTAAACTCCGAGACGACCAACCGGTCGTCTCCTTTTTTATATATGTCAAAGATCACTTGCAGTTTGTGTGCTGAGAGCTGCATTCCGCCCCGACGTCCCGCAGCGCGATGTTACGGCAATCGTTCGCATGAGGCAACATAAAGAAAAACACCCGCGAAAGATGTTTGCCTCTTCATATGCTTGCCGGCACAGCCAAGCATATGAAGTCTCTGATGCTGTTTGGGGATCCGCCTCGCGGCGGGAAAGTGTCAATTGAAGAGCCAGAATAAGTCCATGATTCAAAATCTGCTTTATTACGAAACTGCTATATGTCAACTTCTGCGTACGATAATTGACAGAAAATAATCGAAAACAAAATAGGTAAAAAAAAACGTTTCATAACAGTTATTGATTTTGAGTTTGTATTTTTATTCCTTGAGGACTATAGAGCACTCCGTTTCGCTCAATAAAAAGCAGACCTTCTTTAATGATCTTTCGCGTTTGTTTGCGTGGGTCATCGACAGTTATATCAGAGAGGCCTTCTTCGCTGCCTAATGTAGTAAATGTGCCATTACTCTGGTATATTGGGGAGTTTTGCGTATCGACCCCTTCAATGGTATATTCGTATTCTGAAGAGGGTGTAAGATTTTCCAAAGAAATGACAAAGTAATCGGTGGAACTATTGGTAGTATCCTTCTTTTGGCGGTAGATAGGCGGAGCAAACTGTTGGGAAGAGATGATCTCTCCGTGTTCGTCCACAAGGAATTGTTGCTTCAGTGTGCTGTTTTTGTATAACTTTACTTCATAACGCCATACGCGCACATCAGGAAACCATGTGAGCAAAGCGCTGGTGTCGGTGATGTCCATCACGTTTGAGGCCTCCAAACCAAACTCATAAATACCTTTGAAATGGTCTGCATAGGCTGGAATGGCTTTGTAGGCATCGACACTTCCAATCGGAACAAAAAGACGGACTTTGGATTTGTCTACTATTATGAAGGCATTTGTATGGCAGGTCGGTGGGGTCGAACAATCAATATACACGGACTTCAATTTGGTTATTCCCGTATACCCTGGAACAGCGCCTCCTGTATAAGGATCGATCGGATATCCACCTATAATCTCTTCTCCTATGCTGACTACATTATGCGGTATATAGAATTTTTCCAGAGATTCACATCCCCGGAAAGCAGCATAATTCAAACCCGTTACGCCTTCGGGGATAGATATGCTTTTCAGAGATGCGCAAGACCTGAAACACTCAGCTGGAATATATTTCAGAGAAGAAGGAAGGGTAATCTGCTGTAGAGCGGAACAAGCAAACAGAAAATGATTTGGCAGTCCTATCAGTTTATCAGGTAGTTGGATTTCTTGCAAGCCGATACAACGCTGAAAAGCTGTTATCCCGAGACTGGTAATGCACTCCGGTATAACAACTCTCTGAAGTGTTATGCACCAGCGGAAAGCTTCGTTCCCTATAGATTGCAAATTTGGAAGCTCAAGTGTGGTGATACCGCGATGGTTGCAAAAAGCTGAACTTCCTATGCTTATTATTGTATTTGGTAATGTTATTGCTGATAGTATTGACCCTATGAAAGCATTGTTGCCGATACTGGTAACGACATATGTTTCTCCCTCATAGGTAATACTACTAGGGATATTGATGCTTCCTGAATAAGTGCTTATGTTATCTCTCCATGATGGTGTTGTCTCATTAGGGTAGGTCACACTTGCTGTATATGTAGAATGATCCAGCAAATAATAAATCCCATCTATCTCTATGCCGTTTGCAAAAATGGATAGAGAGATACACGTAGATAAAAAAACAAGTAAGTAAATCTTTTTCATAACTTTATTGATTTTGAGTTTGTATTTTTTGTTTGCAGATGATGCTATTTTGCTTGGCGGTTTTAGTCATGGGGTGTTGGTCGCCGAGGACTTTGCGGTAGATAGCGAGTGCCTTCTCAAAATACTCGGCGGCAGCGGCAAATTGCCCCTTCCGAAAACAGATAGTCCCTAAATTATTGTAATTGCCCGCTACCTTATCTTGCGGCGCTTTTGGATTGTTTGCATATACTTCTTGTATTTCCAGATATAGTGCCTCTGCCTTTTCAAACTGCCCTTGCTGATAATGTACTCCGGCAATACCAAATTTACTTTCGGCGACCTCTAAACTATTGGCGGAAAAATGCTTCTCGCGGATCTTGAGTGCGTGCTGATGACATTTCATAGCGTTTTTGAGGTCCTTTTTTGCTCTGTACAGTTCGCCTAAGTTATTCAGAGCCTCTGCTACGGCAGGGGAGTTCTTTCCGCGTATTTTCTCGCGGATAGTTAGCGAACGGTTGTACCAAGTCATAGCACTTTCCAGATCACCTTGTTTCTTGGCTATCAATCCCAACTCATTGCAGGTTGTTGCCATCTGCCCTGTCATCTCGCCATACTGCGTTTCGCATATCCTGTAAGCGCGCTCATAATACATCTTTGCCAAGGGATAATCCGCCATGATGGACATTACGAACTTCCCTGCCTGTAGCTGATAGTCCACATTCAGCGTATCCAGTGCTGCGCGTTTCTGAATATAATAGTTGGCGCTGTCGTTCTGAAACCTTGTCAAACAAGTTGAATAGAACCGGAAGCAGTCATCTTCCAAATCCCGTTTTTGTTTCTTATATTCCGCTTGGTTTCGATCGACCTCTTGCTGCAAAGCCTGTATGTTCTTTCCCCATTCCCGTAAAACCGCCTCGCGTTGCTCCATGCTGCCTTTCTCTCGCAAGAGCCGTTCGGCTTCTTCGGGGTTGCCGTTCTCAACGGCTTGCTGCATTAGGGTCGTCAAAGAGTCCATGCGCGCATAATCCGTTCGAGCCAAGACATCCGACATGGCTTGCAAGAGTGGTTCGAAGTTCTCATATTGGCTTTCCAAACGCTGTTTTTGTGCTGCCATTTCCGCTTCACTGATCTGCTTGGCAGCCAGTAATTGCTCCAAACTGTCCATGCGAACCTGATAGTATATCTCCACATTCTCGCGCGCTTTGGTCTCTATTGCTTCGCGCTCTTGCATCAGTTGCACCTTGCTGACAAGTAGAATCTCCACAGGCACTTGGTCCGAGCAGGGCAAACGCCTGCCGATAAGTTCCTGTTCCGCCGGTTCATAGCCGGACTTATAAATACTGGCTATGGCATATGGGTCACCATTCTGCAAATCGTATAGTAACAGAGAAAAGTCTCCGTTTACCCGGCTTGCTACTTTGTTATGGGAGCCTTGCAGACGGATGACGGCTCCTTCTATGGGCTGACCGGATTGCCCTTTGCGAGCAATCGTGCGCACGTTGCCCTCTTGCGTTATCGCCAAACAGGAAAGCGAAAGGCATAATGCGAATAATATGGATGGTTTTCTTTTCATGGTTCTATGGCAATAATATCATCTTCGCCGCAAGGCATATAGAGAGTGTCTATTACATGTTGATTGACGAATACAGGATAACTTGTCCGTTGCTCCTCTATGGGGAGCGAGAAATCAACCATTCCGTCTTCATCGGGAGCGGCGGTCTTTTCGGCAAAGAGCAAAGGCTGCGGCTGACCGATGAGACGGAAACGGATATGCCCGTATATCTCCGCGTCGCGGCGAAGGGGCAGACGCATTTCGCGTTGCAAAACAACAGTTGTGTCCAAGGGCAGATAATCTTTCGCAGATAAAGTCACTCGTACTTCCCGTCCTATATATCGTGGTGGAATATGACGCAAAACGGCTGTTTCTCCCAGTGCGGCTATCGTATCTGTCTTTTGCTCTTTATCCAGATATAACTGCAAAACCATATTTGTGCATGGGGGCAGGTACTCGTTATGCGGAGTCGTTTCCTCCACTTGTATCGCCACTTCCACCGTTTGCGAGAAAAACCAGGTAAGCCCCAATGCCAAGACAAATATTATTGCCATACAGATACCCCAAACCGTCCTTTTCCTTCGGCGTTGTTTGTCACGCAGCAGCAGCCCGTCGAAATCCAGTTGCAACATCCGCGCTACGACCATCAGCATCGCCCTGTCGTACGCCTTTCGGCGCGACACGCCTGCTTCGCGGATGTTGATGCCTAAGATCGAATGGTCTTTGAGAGGGTCGGGGGCTTTCGGAAAATGGCGTCTTAATGCTTCGGGGAAACACTCCGTTCCGGGATTGGAGCTATAGGGCACACCGTCCACAATAACGGGGATGATGCTATCGCGGCGACCAAGCGAGACAAAATAATCAATGCCGCTATTGACATAAACCGATTTGGCGGACCGAGGAGAACAAACAACAATCAAGTACCTCGACTGCTCCATGCGGGCTTTCAACTCCTGCATCAGTTCCTCGCCGGCATGCATGTCGTTGAGATAGCAATAGAGCGGTTTGACGCGTCGCGGCACATTCGACTCCTTGCACAATACTGCCGGCAGACGATAACTCTCTATTGCATGTTGCAGGCGGACAGCATCCTTCGCATCAGAACTCTGGAAACTGATAAATGCAAAATATTTGTAGTTCGCCTCCATGGATGGTCGGATTAGATGACAGGTCGTTTGGCTAAATGCTCTATAATAACCGGATATTTCTCAAAATCAATGTCAGACGCATTGTCCGGATGTACGCATATACGCAATACGCGGCAACTGGATTTTTCTCTAGCTACAGCAAAGAAAGTCTGTATCATCAGATCTATCTTCTGTTCCGTAGAAAACTCAGAGGGCAGATCAACAAACTTGTTTCCCATCACGGCTACATTGACCACATCATTGCGGTTAAGCGGATTAGCCAGATTGCGCCACATCTGCTTTAAGCATGTGATATATTCTTCTTTGGAAATCTTGATGGTTCCGTTCGGCTGCAAGCGCGTAAATGCGACACAACAGAAAGGTTCTGTGTCAATGTTTATCGGGCAGATGGTTCCCAAAGCATATTGCTCCTTGCGCCCGGGCAAGTCTTTGTTCCTGCGCAACGGTTTTATAGTTGCCAAAGCAGTATTAAGCAGTTCGTCTATCGCTATGTTCTTTTGTTTGCATAACTGAAGGAATACTCCGTGTAAGGATTTGGGGCTGATAATACGCTCCAACTCCGTATCAAACGTATCCACCGTATGAATGACTTTCAGACCTTCCTGCTGCAATATATCGCAGCACTCAAGGATGACCCAGATATCCGTTTTCTTGTCCTTGTAGGCAGCTCTTGTACGAGGCCAATGGATATAGACAGCAATACTTATCATAAAGAGCACTAACAATACAAAAATACCGGGATAGGTAGTAATATAATAAGGAATAGCCGCTTTCAACCACATGGCACGATCGGTCGGCAGAAATGCAATCAACGAGCCGATAACAGTGATAACCAATATGCTCCATTGCAGAAAATCAAGGGCGCTCTGCCATGCAAGCCTTTTCCAATGCATGAAAACGTATTTCCTTTTGCCTGAGTTATTCATAGTAGTATTAGTAAGTGGGTGGGTATAAAACTATTTCGGCTGCAAAGGTACAACAAAAAAATGACATACGCAAGGGCGAACGTCAATTTTGTGTAATTTTTGTTGCCTAATCAGAGTAATCAGAGTAATCAGAGTAATCAGAGTAATCTGAACAATCGGAGTAATCAGAATAATCTGAGTAATCAGAGTATTCAGAGTAATCGGAGTATTCTGAGGATTTTTGCTTGGAGTTCTTGGCTGGCGGGAACAAGGGGGAGGCGGAGGGAGTTGGCGATGAGACCTTTCTGTGCCAAGACGGCTTTGATGCCGACGGGATTGCCTTCGGCGAAGAGCAACTTAATCATCTCTGCGTACTTCGCTTGCAGGGCTGCATCCTTGTCATGGACGATGTGCCAGAAGTCCTCGGGGAAAGCGTTGGAGGCTACGCTTATTAATCCGGCAGCGCCTGCTTCCATCAGTTCGCAGGCTATGCCGTCATCACCGGAGATGACTAAAAGAGGAGGAAACCCCTCCCCATCCCTCCCCTCAAGGGAGGGAGTATTGGATAATTGGATTAGGTGCTTGATTTGGTCGAGGTTGCCGGAGGCTTCTTTGATGCCGAGGATCTTGTCGGGATGGGCATTGTAGATACGCATGACGGTCTCGGGCAGCAGGTTTACGCCCGTGCGCCCGGGTACATTATACAATATTACGGGAACGGGAGAGGCTTCTGCTACGGCGCAGAAATGTTGGAAGAGGCCTTCCTGGTTGGGTTTGTTGTAATACGGACAAACACTGAGGATGGCTGCAAAACCGGATAGATCGATGGTTCGCAAGGTCTCGCAAACTGCGGCGGTGCAATTACCGCCGACACCAAGGACGAGGGGGATAACCCCTCCCGACCTCCCCACATGGGAGGAGATAGGATGATTACGGACGTAATTAACGATGAATGTGCGCACTTCTTCGCGCTCTTTTTTCGTCATTGTAGCGGCTTCGCCGGTTGTACCGAGTACAACGAGATAATCTACGAAGCCGGTTAGTTGGGTGTCTAACAGGCGAGCGAGTGCTTCGTAATCCACCTTGCCATTTGCATCAAACGGCGTGATAAGCGCTGTTCCTAATCCTTCTAACTGTCTCATGTGCATTATAGAATCTTTTTCCTCCCCTTGTGGGGAGGTTAGGTGGGGTTTTTAATCATTACTTTTGATGGTTGTAAGATAGTTCATAATCTGGTTGTACAACCATGTGGCTTCCACTTTGAGTTGCTCGCCTTCTTCGGGGGCGAGGTTGGGCAGAGAAATCAAGATATCGTGGATTCCTTCGCCTAAGTTCAGCCCCACCTTGCAATCCGCGTTGGCGTACATCGCTATGTAGCGAAGCGGCAAGCAGGGTTGGGTGGTCAAATCGATCATCAGATCATAGTGATCAGCTTGCAGATCCACGATGACTTGGTCTTTGGGTTTGCCTAAGAAATTATAATCTTCGGTTCCTAAGATTCTACTTTGCGGCAGGATGAGTGTTTGAATCTCTTTTCTATTCAGGTAGCCCCACATAGAAATGTCCATCCGCTGGCGAAGCAAGTCTTGCCGAATGGATTTGATGGCGTCATTCCGCTCCAAGGGGTCGCTTTCATAGAGGATGAGAATCTTTAGCGGCTGATCCCAATGCGGAAAGCGGGGCTCGCGTTTCGGTTGCTGTTTCTGCAGGTAATCAAATATGAACTGATAGAATTTGCTCATTTTTACTATTTATCATTTTCGCATTTTCTTATTTTATCATTTCGAGGAACTCGTCTTCTGTCATTAGTTGGATGCCGAGGGATTCGGCTTTCTTCAGTTTCTCGGGTCCCATGTTCTCTCCGGCAAGAATGAAAGAGGTTTTCTTGCTCACGGAACCGACATTCTTTCCTCCGTGCGCTTCGATAAGGGCTTTGTACTCATCGCGGCTGTGGTGAGCAAAAGTACCACTAATAACAATTGACATACCGGCTAATTTGTCGGATTGCGGTCCTTCGGCTGCTTCGCCTTCTAATTGCAGCCCGGCTTGGCGGAGACGTTCGAGGATTTCTAAATTGCGGATGTCCTCAAAGTACTTAACGATGTTCTCTGCTATTTGCGGACCGACATCTTCGATGGCGCAGAGTTGTTCTGCGGTCGCCCATTGGAGAGCATCTATAGAGGTATAAACGCGTGCGATCTTCTTCGCGGTCGTTTCTCCCACCATGCGAATTCCAAGCGCAAAGAGTACGCGCGCCCAAGGTACTTGTTTGGATGCCTCAATACCCGCAAGGATGTTCTGCGCGGACTTCTCGCCAAGACGTTCCTGGGCGGCGATGTCTTCGAGGCGAAGGTCGTATATGTCCGCGATGTTCTTTAACAAACCTTTCTGGTAGAAGAGATCGATAGTCTCTTCGCCCAGACCGTCTATGTTCATGGCTTTTCGTGAGACGAAATGCTCTATTTTGCCTTTTATCTGCGGCGGGCAACCGGCTTCGTTGGGACATCTCCAAGCCGCTTCGCCGGGAACTCTTACCAACGGCGTGCCACACTCGGGGCAGATAGTAGGGAATAACCCCTCTCCATCTCTCCCCACAAGGGGAGAGGGTCCCTCCCTTGAGGGGAGGGTGGGGGTGGGGTTTTCTTTCCCCGTTATCTTCGGTATAATCTCTCCGCCTTTCTCCACCCAGACGCGATCGCCGGGACGGATGTCCAGGGAACGGATGAAGTCTTCGTTATGGAGGGTGGCGCGCTGCACAATCGTGCCGGATAGTTGTACGGGTTCAAGGTTCGCTACCGGCGTCACGACACCGGTTCTGCCGACTTGATAGGTAATCTCTTTGAGAAGGGTCAGTTGTTTCTCCGCAGGGAACTTATATGCGATTGCCCAACGTGGGGTCTTGGCAGTAAAGCCTAATTCCTCTTGTTGGGCGAGGTTGTTGACTTTGAGGACGATGCCATCGGTAGCTACGGGCAGGTTCTTGCGCTCTGTGTCCCAATAAGCGATATATGCCATCACTTCATCGACCGAGTGGCACACTTTGATGGCATCGGAGATGTGGAAACCCCATTGTTTGGCGGTCTCGAGTCGCTCGAAATGGGTTGTACCGGGCAGATGATCGCCGAGCATGTAATAGAGATAGGCGGTCAGTCCGCGCCGTGCCACTTCTTTGGGGTCTTGCAGTTTGAGCGTACCGGACGCGGCGTTACGCGGATTGGCGAAGAGGGGTTCTTCCTGTTCCTCGCGTTCGCGGTTCAGGGCTTCGAACCGTTCCCAAGGAAGGAGTACTTCTCCGCGGAGTTCGAATGAATCCGGGATGTCCGGCCGGTCTATGCGCCAGGGGATGGAAGGGATCGTTTTGATGTTGGCGATCACGTCATCGCCTTGTACACCATCACCTCGTGTGAGGGCGCGAACGAGTATACCCTGTTCGTACCAAAGCGAGATAGAAAGTCCGTCGTATTTGAGTTCGCAGACAATCTCTACGTCCGAAGGTAATTTGCGTACCCAGTCTTCGATTTCTTCGCGCGAATAACTGTTCGCGAGCGAGAGCATCGGGTATTTGTGCTTAACCGTCTCAAACGCCTTATTGCTTTTGTCTTTCGACTTTTGACTTTCGACTAAATCAGAGCCGACGTGTTGTGTCGGGGATTTGGGATCGAACATGTCCGGGTATTGGGCTTCAAGGGCTTGCAAGCGGTGCATCTTAAAGTCGAACTCCTGATCGGAGAGCGTGGGCATATTGAGGACGTAGTACTTGTAGTTAGCGTCCTCGAGTTCCTTGCGGAGGCTCTTTAACTCCTCGCGTTCGGGTTCTTCTATTTGGCTGAATAAGTCCATTTTTGCTTTCGACTTTTGACTTTCGACTTTCGACTACCTCACTATTATCTTGCGTTGATAAGCTTGTCCGTTATAGTAGATATATACTATATACAATCCGGGTTCTTGAGGCAGCGTAACCGCAAAATTGTCCGAGGTAATCTCCTTGCGTTCCACTAACCAACCCTGCATCGTGTAGATGGCATAGAAGCTCTTTTGCTGGCTGTCATAGGCATTGCGGATGATCATGTCATCGGCTTCGTCTCGGAGAATCTCCATCGTGTTGATGGCGGGATCGGGGTTGTAGGTGAGGGTACTATCTAATTTCAAACCCACCAACACGGGGTCGTGGTCGGAGCAGCGGAACATCGTCCGGTCGCCGGATTTATCGTACGTGTATTGGTCATCCTCGTCCGAATTGATGTGGAAAGCCGCCATGCCGGTTACTTGGGTGAAGAGGGTTTGGTTACTGATGGCATGGTCGATGTAACTTGCCAAACCGCCGAACATATAACTGTAACTGCTGTCTGCATGGAAGGCGCGATGCAGATCCAGGTATCCGCGGTTGAGGAACTGTTTGATGGGTTCCGTAAAGGCATAGCAGTTGAGATCTCCCATGATGAGCAGATCCCGGTCGTTCACGCTCTTATTGCCGCTATAGGAGGTATAGAGTTCCATGACGGCGATGGCTTCGTTCTTACGTCGATCCGCTCCGCCGGAGTTCATGGCTTTGAAGTGGTTGATGGAGTAGATGAACTTCTCGCCGGTAGCTATTTCGCGAAAACAAATCATTTTCTTGCGGTTTTGTACCTCCACATCTGTTTTAGCCGGCACGCCGATGGGTTCCACTACGTTGGCGTCATAGACGAACTCCACTTTCTGGAAGGTACCTGCACTCGGGTCATGGAAGAACTTGTAATTGCGTCCGGGCAGGTTGGCGTGCAAATCATCTACGATCTCTTGTACCGCTTCATCGCCTTGCTGCAGTTCGACGAGGCCGTAAATATCCGCATTGATGCGTTTTAGCGCTTTGCTGATTTTGGCGCGCTGGTCCTGGTGCTCCGAATAACTGCGTGCGCCCATCGATCCCCAAGTCAAGTAGTAGTTCTCCAGATTGAATGCGCATACCAGCAATCGGTACTCGCCTAAGTCCGGCAAAGCGGCTTCTAACTGTGCGCGCGTATTGCCCTGCCATGAACCGCTAAGCATACTCAGGCTACTTGTGCTATTCACTTTCGCCTTCAGACCGATGATTTTCTCTCCGCAACGATGATAGCCGTTCACGCTGCTTAACGAGAACATACAACTACTGTTGATGCGCGTGGTGGCGTTGTATTCCGGTGTGCCGGTATAACCCTGTGTCTCAGGCTGATAGCGACGCCAAGGGGAAACGGTATAATTGCCGTACGCGTTTCCGCAGATGATCATCGGCACGTCAAAAACGACGGTTTGGTTGATGTACGGACGCAGGGCTTCACCCGACCATGTTTCCGGATCGTCTATGGTAATGTGAACTTGCGCCTGTAAGGGCAAGAGTAGAAACAGGAGAATATAAAGACTCAGCGGACGTTTCATAAGTGCAAAGGGTATTAATGTGTTTTTTATGCTCAATTCTATCAAATCGGCGACAAAGGTACAAAAAAATTTGCATATATGCAAATAAAAGAGCAAATAAAAATGAGAAAAGTGAGAAATCCAAGAAATTCTATTCCGAACAAACAACACTGAGCCCACGATATATGTATATATGCGTACGCGTAAACACGCGTACTTATTTAATTTAATATACACTCATAGGCATCTTAGTGTCGCTATGTTTTGGAATATATGAATTTACCAGATTCCGTTGAGCCAAAACAAAGCGCTTAAGACGCTTTTTTCAATATGTCTTTGTCCTTCCTTACGGAAAAACGGTGCAAGATTACTATATTTTTTCGGAATATGCAAATAAAAATGCAAAAAAATTTGTTTATGTACAAAAAAAAGTGTAACTTTGCGCGAAATTTGAACGAAAAGCAGTAAAAAGAATGAAGTTTTCAGAGTTTTGGACGTGGACGAAAGTGAATAAATGGGGCAAGTATGTTGTCACATTATTCGTGTTCTTGATCATCTATCTGTTTATAGGTGATCATAGTCTGATTCAGTTTGTGCGTCGTGGACGTGAGATCAGGCAGATGAAAGAACAACGGGACATGTATCGCGAGGCGGCGCAGGAAGCACAATCTGAAATCCAGATTCTGAACCATCCGGACAGTTTGGAGCAATACGCGCGCGAACATTATTATATGCATAACGCGAACGAGGAGATTTATTTGGTGGAGGAATAGGCCCCACATTTTGTTCTTCGACCGTCCACAGGACGCTCGATCGAGCGGAGCTCTTCACCCCATGAAGGGAGGAGATAAAAATTTGAGAATAAGGAATGAGAAAATCAAGTATCATATTAATTATCGGCCTGGTTATTTTGGCAGTAGGAACGGCGTTAAGTGTCGCTAAGATTGAGCCCTGGGCGGATTACGTGCTCATCGGCGGAGCAGTAGTGGTTGTCATTCGCGGATTTGTTCGAAATCACGAGGAATAGAAGGATCTTCCGGATGGAGTGAACAGAACAAAAAGTATATATATACTATGTATATATATAGTATAAGTGCAAAAATAGCAAAAAAATGGTCTCATCCTATGGTGATCCTATGGTGATCCTATGGTGGTCTTATGGTTTAATATCTTCTTTATACTTATATGCAAGATTTTCTCAAAAGAGAACATATTATATTAGGAGTGGACCCGGGTACGTTGTATATGGGTTATGCCGTATTGCGGACGTTGGGTCAGCGAGTGGAGATATTGGAGTTCGGGGCGTACGATGTGCATAAGTTAGAAGGCCAATACCCGCGGTTGCAGAAGGAGTTCTTCTTTTTGCAGGAGATTATCGACAAGTATAAGCCGACTTGTTTGGCGATTGAGACGCAGTTTGTGGATAAGAACCCTCAGACGATGATCAAGATCGTTCATGCGCAGGGAGTGGCGATCGCGGCGGCGTTGAGCAAGGATGTGCCGATCTATGAGTATTCGCCGATGAAGATCAAGATGGCGATTACGGGTAACGGACATAGTTCGAAAGAGCAGGTGGCGGGTATGTTACAGCGTTTTTTGCATATTCCGGACGAGGAGATGCCGAAGAAGCTGGATGCGACGGACGCGTTGGGCATCGCGTATTGTCACTACCTACAATTGGGGATGCCTGTTTTGGAAGGCGGAGCGAAGGACTGGACGACTTATGCGAAGCGGAAAGGGTTGACGGATAAGGGGATGACGGGGCCTGCGGCTCAGCTGGCGGCGGCGTTGAAGCACCGAAAATAAAAGCCCCTCCCAACCTCCCCATGAAGGGGAGGAGATAAAGCCCCACACAGCCTACCCATAGAGGGAAAGCCCCACCTAATTTGTTCTACGACCGTCCACCGGACGCTCGATCGGGCAAAGCCCTTCACCCCATGAAGCGGAGGAGATAAAGCCCCACAC
>Ga0247610_10005503_pt1 | contig 13329 bp, 20 predicted proteins | sample 174DNAGHGhighgp2_FD_193483 | JGI IMG/M metagenome (GOLD analysis project Ga0247610, IMG submission 193483) | Sheep rumen microbial communities from Palmerston North, Manawatu-Wanganui, New Zealand - 1742 DNA GHGhigh gp2 | ecosystem: Host-associated > Mammals > Digestive system > Stomach > Rumen...
ACTTCCATGCGCTACATCTGCTGGTTCAGAGAATCAAGAACAGATTTGATAATCTTGCGGAGTTTGATCTGTGCATATACCGTGATGGCCGTACAAGGCGTCTCATATGGGAACATAATAACTATATGGGCATCTACGATACTACTTTGGCGCTACACGTTTCAACCGCTTCAGCAGCACAATATAGAAGCACACTTCTTGCTGCGTGGGAAACCGCAGACCATGTGTCTAAGGCACGATCTATGTGGATAGACAAAGAACTTCATCAATATCCGAGCCGACCAAGAAGATATGGTTTCTGCTATGACGGTTGCGATCCCGATTACAGCCCCGAGGACATGGATCCATATATTCTGGAGGCCGGCCCATTCGATGCGGGCTGGTAAACTTAACACAAAGGAGTCTAAATGATCTACGCAATCGATTTTGATGGCACGATCGTAGAGAACAAGTTCCCTGGCATAGGTGCCATTAACCCAGAAGCTGAGCAGTTCATCAGAGATCTGAAAGCAAATGGAGACAAATGGATTCTGTATACTATGCGTGAAGGTAAACTGCTTGATGAAGCTGTTGCTTTCCTGACGGACCTCGGTATTGCTCCTGACGCCACCAATGACAATCTGCCGGAACTGTGCGAAGCTTTCAAGAACAATCCACGCAAGGTGTTCGCCAATGTTTACATCGATGATCACAATGCCGGTGGGTTGCGTTTTGAAACAGCACACAAAACACAAGGAGGCACCAAATGACAGAATCACCCATTAAAGGCTGGACGACATTTGAATTCGCACAGATCTGCGATACATGGAATGCTGTCGAGGACAAGATCAGAGCATTGTTCGACGATGGCGTGATGTTCAGTGAGCCTGCTGATACCGAGTGTGTCTATCATCCGGATGAAGACACAATGCTAGGTATTCTGCGCTGGTGGCTCAAAGACGGCTTCCTGTTCGTAACGGTTACCGAGTATGACTGCAACGGCGATGTGTATGGACCTGGAAGTGCTTGCTACGATGGTCCGCAGACATACTGTTGCCCTGAAGCATGGCTTGCTATGCCCAAGGAGCAGTATATGCAAGAGTTTAAGGCACGCTACACGCCCTATGACCCACACAAAGAGACTCGAGAGCAGAGCGAATACGCAGAATATCTTCGACTCAGGGAGAAATTCGAGAAATGACAATCCAAGAACAGATAGCCGATCTTAAGCAGCAGAGACAGGCTATCATCCTTGCACACAACTACACGATGCCTGAAGTGCAGGACATTGCAGACTATACAGGAGACTCGCTGGAGCTGTCCAAGAAGGCAGCTGAATGTAAGGCACCTGTTATTGTCTTCTGCGGCGTGCGCTTCATGGCAGAGACGGCGAAGATCCTCTCGCCCGACAGCATCGTATTGCATCCGAATCCATCCTCCGGCTGTCCTATGGCTGATATGGTGGATCCTGATGAGCTGTTGCAGTGGCGCCGCTATCATCCACGGGCAACTGTGATCGCCTATGTAAACACTACGGCGCAGACCAAGACACTGGTCGACATCTGCTGCACCTCTGGCAATGCAGACAGAATCGTCAGCAGGTTCCTACCCGATACAGAGATCCTGTTCGTGCCTGATCAGAACCTTGGTGCCAACCTTAACAAGCAGCTGCATCGTAATATGCATCTGTGGCCCGGCTGCTGTCCGACACACAACAAGATTCAGCCGCAGCACATCAATGATGCGAAGATTGCACACCCTGATGCGGTTGTGCTGGTGCACCCGGAATGCAGCCCTGCAGTAGTAGAGCTTGCTGATTTTGCATTGTCTACCGGTGGTATGCTAAGATTCGTGAAGACCGACGGGCACAAGGAGTTCGTCATTGGCACGGAGACCGGTATTATCCACCGTATGCAGAAAGAGAATCCTGACAAGGTCTTCTATCCTTTGGACCCTGAGCCCATTTGTCCGAATATGAAGAAGATCACGCTGGAGGATATTCTTTTCTGCCTGCAGGATATGAGCAATCAGGTCGAGCTGGATGCCATTACCATGCAGAATGCCAGAGTACCCATTGAGCGTATGCTTGGAGGATAACGATGCTTCGAGATGCGTTCATGCGGTGGATGTCTATGCAAAACAGATTCCATCAGCATGATGAGCCAGCAGAAACAGCAGAAACAGAGACAGCATTCCAGCAGGAATCTGGCACGGGTACAGCTGTTTCAGCACCAGACGAAGTAGAGCCCGATGCGTACACACGCATGGCTGAATTAAGGGAACAGATTCGTGCAGAGTACCCTATGGCCTTTGATTGGTTCCCACCTACAGATGTTGTGCGAGAACATCATGAGGAAGTGGACACAGACGTTGCAAATGAGCTGGCTGAGGCTATGGCTGAGCTTACTGAAGCCAGGAGGCGAGCACAGTTACTTGCGACACCTGCGCATATTACAAACATAACAGGTCATACTATCGGTCTGACACCAAGGAGACCAACTGGAATGTATCACTATGATACTGCTGGATTGTATCATCGCGATCCATATGGGTTCGACAGCATATACGACAGTGTCATCACTCACAGTGAGCCGCGCGAAACACATCAACGTCTATGGCATGAACCATCCGATATTCCGCAGCACACAATACATACGCCGGTTACCATTCTCTACATCACAGAGGATGGTGATTCTAGAAGAGCAGTCCAGGAGACACTGCCCGCAGAAGGCGGTGTCAATTGGGAAGCTTTTGTATCTGAATGCCATGTGTTGCGCTGGTGCTACCTCGATGATCTAATCAGTGAGCAACCCTTTATAAGGAGAAGAGCATGAACCTACCTAACCTGCTAGAAAAAGATTCAAGCCTATATCTCTATCTGGAGGGTGACTGCACACGCATAGCCGATCGGAGTGATGCGGCAGAAGGCGAGCGTCTAGCGTTGGAACTTGATGCCAATGGCTGGGTTGTTTCTGTTCCACAAGGAGATGATCTTCCGCTATTCGGATACAATGATAGCCATAGTATCGAGCTTGAGTTTTGGCGTAATAAAACTATGCCAAGTGATGATACTATCGTCAGTTTCTTTTGGAATCTGATCCTGCATTATGGCATCACCCGTTTTGCGGCAGAGTTGAAGATCGTAGGTCCTATGGACAATTGGGAGCTCATACTCGCGTGGTACAGATACGACGCAAGGTTTCCCAAACATATCTCCAGAACATGGATATCGGACAGCGAGATCGATGTATTCCGTGATACCTGCCCAAAAACAGCATGGGATATGATCTGCTATGGAATGCTGATGAGCCGCACACCAGGGAAGGCAGACCCCGGTGGTTATACATACATCAATAATAAAAACCAGGAGGTGGAGGAGGTGTGAAGGAATTCAAAAACGATAGCGAGCGTCTTGAGTATGCTCTTACAGTTCTGAATAACATCAGCGAGCTGGCAGATAATGCCAAGACACTTGATGACCCCGATGAGAGCTTGTCTAATATAGCCGAGCTCGCAACAGCTGCTCATATTCTCATCACGAGATCACAGCATGAGCCAGCTGTCGAGATGAACGATCTGCTTTTGGAGATCCACGAGCAGATGTAAGGAAGAAACAAATGAAATTTTACTGCGCTGACCCGGAACTCAAACAATTGTATCGAAAACATGCCGATGACGCCGGGTTTGATATTTGTGCAAGTGAAGAGCTGCTTATTGAAGATCATGATTGGCACGTCATTAAGACTGGTCTGCATGTCGCTATTCCAAAGCGGTATGTTGGTATCGTGAAGCCTCGCAGCGGTCTCTCTTTGCAGTTTAACACTGACATCCATGCAGGAGTCATTGATGCATCGTACAGGGGCGAAATCCGTGTACTCATCAGTGCCCGGCAGACACCATTTAAGATTGAGAAGGGCGACAGGATTGCACAGCTATGCGTACTAAGGCTGTACCCTGGTCCTGCTCAACAGGTGAGTAGCCTTAATGAACTCGAAGAAACTGAACGGGGATCGGATGGATTTGGGTCGACTGGAGGCTACTGATGACAACTGGGTTTTGGTTCGCATTTCTGCTGATGGGCTTCTTGCTGTGCTATGGAGCAGTCGGCAGTAAAGGAAAAAAGAAATGAACATCACAAAATTCGATCCGCATGATCGAGAAGCGCTTGTCAAGCTTGGCGCATATCCTGCCATTGTCGCGCTGCCTGCTACCTTTGTCCAGACATTTATGGCGGATGGTGGCAGACATCTTACGTCAATCGGCAGTGCTTCTGCTGGTAAGGACGCTCGGGTTATCTCTGATGTCTACACACCTGCATTGAACAGACTCAATCTGACAGTGCAGTCTCAGGGTGGCTCTATCGAGCAGACTTTCCGTGCAAGGCTGAATGTCGGTAGGCGCGAAGCAAAGAATCATCGCACGTTGCGGGTAAAGCTTATTGAGGCTCCACATATGGAAGGCCGCAAAGAGCGTTCCGGTATCGTGCTCGATGCTTCAGGAGCAAGACATCGGCTGCGTATGCGTAAGTTCAATCGGAATCTGCAGGAACAGTTCCGACAGCAGATCATCAAGATCTACGAGACCGCAGGCATTCCGCAGAACGTCGATTGGAAGCTTGCAGGCGGTAAGCGCATCAAAGATGCTCTGGAATTCGACAAGATTGTAAAGTACACATGGTGTGACGGTGATTACCGAAATACTGTGGCAGCTACCAGGCTTGTCTTCCAGCTGTGCAACGATGCACGACATACGCTTACCCTCAAGCAGGCAGTAGACAGTCATCTGCTCCCCGATTATCCGGAGCTGGAAGTGCCGTACAATGTGTTCCACAAGTTCGACACTTCCGTGAAGCTGACATTCGTCGGCATCATCCAGAAAGGGGGAGCATCCAACTACACCAAGAACATGCAGACAGCCAACAAACTTTCCAGGATCATAGGTGAGACTGTGAAGGCTGATGAGCTGCTTGCACGCTTGGCGGCGCTGGATGCACCCTATCTAATCGTCCAGCCTGATATGGAGATTTTCTGTGTCGCCGTTGTCAACAAAGCGACAATGGCAGCAGCATGAATGTCCTGAAATGGCTTGCAGCCTGCTTCACAGTGTACATGAAGCGGCTGGTCCACAGTGATAATATGACGCTAATAAAAGCATCTGTTATCATTTTCTTCTTGATGCTTGCTGCAGCAATCGGGCAGCTGGCAACATTGTTTCTGATTGTTGTCGCGATCATAGCATTACCTGCTTTGAATCCAGACATCAAGAAAGAAATAGATGAAGAGTACACCCGTCGCAAAAATTGATCCAGAAAAATTCCTTAACAGGAGTAACAACAAATGACAACACTTAAATCGTGTGTGAAAAGGTTCTGCGTTGCTTGGCATAACAGCGTTGAACTCCGCATCAAGGCCGCACAAATCTATGCGAAAGCCGTGAACGAGTGGTCGACTGTCGCCAAGGACGTTTTCCGCAACCTCGAAGAGTTCAAGAACTGGACTCCCATGCAGTGGCGCCTGCTGTACTACATCGGCAGCGAAGCCATTCCCAAGTGCTACCTCGACTTCAAGAACCCGACGATTCCGCTGGCAATGCGCCGCCGAGGCGTATCCATCACTGAGATGGAGCACGTCTTCGAAAAGGGCCTGTTCTGCGCTGACATTAATGGCAAGGTTCGCTGCCTCAAGCTTCGCTCTGTTCAGGAGAAGCATATCAGCCAGGTCTGGGATGAGAAGGGCCATAAGCGTACCATTCTCCAGCAGCTCAAATGGATCCAGGACAACCAGAACAGCAACTTCGACGTTCTGCCCAATGGCGTGATTCTCGTGCATCACAAGTGCTATATCACGCCGGAACTTCTGGCGGGTCTCATTTCGGTGATGCCGCAGGAAGCCCGTGACACTCTCGCGGAGAAGGCAGGCTTCTGATGTCAGAAGAGATCGCTGATCTGTTGGGCGCTGAAGTTACTGAAGCCGTACAAGCAGATCCGTTCTCTGAATCCTCGATTATCGCGAGTCTCCCCCTGGAAGCCCAGGGGGAGTTTAAGCATTTCGGGGTGATGGAAGAGAAGAATATTACAGAGCTGCATGACATCCTGCTTCTGATGCGGGAGACTTATGCGATACCTCCGCAGCATCCTTTTACTTATCTCATGAAGTGGTACGCCAATGGCGCAGCTTCAGGGAGGATCAATGTGGACAACGCTTGGGCGAATACGAAATATTTGCAGAAAGAGTATTTCGATCCTTCTGCTCAGTGCGGAATTCGTAATTGGTTTGATGCGACTATCCGTATGCAGCAAAGAAACGGCGAGATTGTGGAGGTGTCCTGTCTCGTGCTGCCGGAGAGCAAGCTGGTTTGGTCCAAGACAGCGGAAAAGCCAATAATCGGGGATTCTGTTCCACTCTATGCGCCCGGTAACAGAACGAGCAAAACATGCGTTCGTAAAACCATCGTCTTCGAGGAAGCAGTCAAGCAGCTCAGGGAAGGCAAGATAAGCGGTGAGCTTGTCTGCAGAGCCATGACACCCACAGAGGCTGGTGAACGTGGAGGCATACTCCGTAATAAAAACGCTGTGGACCATCTGTCATCTCGCATTATCAAACGCAAGCATAAGACAGCGGAACAGCAGCCTGTGACAGAAGACCAGAAGCCTGAGATTCAGCAACCCGTATGCAACAGTGCTTCACTCGAAGTATTGCTGCCTATGTTCGAGATGGCATGTCTCAAGGCTCGTGAGCTCGGTATGGAAGAAACCATAAAAATGTGGAGGACCGCAATTGGTCTGAAATAATGCAAAGAACATTCGTAACCTATGCTCCTTATTGGAGCCCGCCTAAAACAAGACGCCAGCTGCTGCAAAGCTATGAGACCAGGTTCTTCTGGGAGAAACTGATATCCGTGTTCCTCGGCATGCCGTCATCTGTCGTTAAGGAATATTATCCGGAGATCACGCAATTCCTGTTGGCGTATGTCCGTGATGGTGGTAAATTCAACTTCCAGACGGATGAATCCGAATGGAACTTCCGGCATGCAATCAGATATGTCGATACGCTGACTGCAGAATTCATCCGGTGCAGCTGGGGACCGCCCCATCAACAGTCGATGCCGCTCAGAGAATTTCTGAAGATGGATATTATCCCAATCGGTATCAAGCGTAAAACCAGGCTGTTCAAGCATACCTGGCTTGCTATGCAGATTAATCTGAGTATGGATTCTTTGCTGCAGCTCATAAGCCAGTTCAGCAGCGAGATGCATAAAAGACTCCAGTTCAGACAGGAAGATCCGAAGTTCGGCTTCATCACGAAAGATACAAAGCTTCCGCACACGCTGCAGGAGTATGCAGACCTTCCGGACATGATGCTCGGTATTGTGTTTGAGTTGCTTGTAAAGCTGCTTGGTGACCGTACCAGATGGGCTCTTAAGACTTTGCGCAACATCCGTCTTGGAGAGCTGCTGTCGGCTGCCGGTAATCTTGCTTTTATGCAGCCGTTCATGCTGGCTGATCTCAGGATTCGTTATGTCGTGTCCCATGAGAACAGCACACAGTTCAAGCAGCTGCAGGAACTCGAGAAACAAGCAGAGCTGATGCGTCCGCAAAGAGCACGTGGTCCCAACATGTGGTTCACGAACAAATTGCCGGGTACTGTAATAGCACAGATTGATGCTATATTACAGGAGGTACCAGATGAGGCATTGCATCAGAGACAGCAAAGGAAGGTTCGCGAAAGCGCAGCAAGCAATCCAGAAGCCTGAACAGTTTGACAAACAACCGCTGCTTAAAACAAGCCTGCAGGCGGCAGCGGTTCTGTTGTTGACCTTAATAGGTGCTGGACTTGCGACGGCGCTGTTGGTGATCCTTTCACCAAAATGAATTAAGCCCCGGATTTCCGGGGCTTCTTTTTAGTCGTCAAGTGCGTCTTTACCGACGTGTTCTCGCAGCTTCTGCAGTATCGTATTAATACGACCGCGAATACGTTGCTGACACCATCCGGTCTCAGTGCTCAGTACCTCCAGGTTCACAGCCTCACAACCAAGCCCATAAGTATACCGAAGTAGGAATTTGTCCATGTCCGTCAGTATGTCGATAGAATCCAAAAGTTGTTCTATAACCTGGTGTCTGGTGTAAGTCTGGTGCTGGTCTGTATCATCTTCCTGTGACAGCATCTCTTCAAAAGTCACATTGCTGTCGCTATCAAGTGTTTCATTGGTCGAGACCATACTGATATCTGCAGTACGGGCACCATTTAATCGTGCAAGGCTGATCCCCGATAATGTAGCAAGTTCTTCATCAGTAGGCATACGTCCATGTTCTGCTTCGAAGGCATTACGAGTTTTTGCTACTTTAGCTGCAAGTTGAGCCATTCCTCCAGGTATACGGACAGTACGCTTACCGGATGTAAGATATCTGCGCAGGGACTGCTTAACCCATGACGCGGCTACAACGCTGAACTTAGGTGATCGTTCAGGATCAAATTTATCGGCAGCTATGACCAGGCCCTTGTTGCCCTCTTGAATAAGATCAGCCAGTTCCGCATAGGCTTTATAGTCGTGGGCAATTTTAACCACAAGGCGAAGATTACATACAATGAGTTTCTCACGTGCAGCATCTCTTGCAGATTGGTCAGGTCCGTGCATTAGATTGTACAGCTCCAGCGTCTGTGCTTGTGTTAGTTTAGGGTACTGTTCAATGTCTTGCATGTAAGCGTCGATGTTGGATACCTTGATGTGCTGCATAACTGCCTCCTTGTTGTGAGTTATACAGGTAATATAGCATGGAAAATACAAAATGCAAGTCTGAAATCAAAGAAAGTTTGAAAATTTTTCTTTACGCCTGCTCTAGGTTATGATATAAGGAAATAGAATAATGGCTTCAGCACCTGGAATAAGAAACAGAAAAGACTTTGGCAATATGTCGACACTACCCACTGACGCGATCCTTACGCTTATTCGTCAGCGGCATGCAGCAAGACAGGCAGGTCTCCACGAAGATACAAGATGGGGAGACTCTACCAAGGGTTTATTTTCTTTCGCGACACCAAAGTTTCTTCCAGAACAACCTGGTGATAAGCGACTTATGATACGTCAACCACTTCATAGATGGTCTTGGGGCGACTTTGAAGGCACGATCCCTGCTGGTGAATATGGTGCTGGTGACGTTTCTCTGATAGAGCGTTCTCCCATGGTGCTACTCAAGAACACACCAGATCATATCGTCTGGACAAGAGGCACAAGCCAGGACAGCCCTGTTTATTCTATGCGGCGTACCAAGAACGGTAATTATCTATGCGTTATCCGCAGTAAAGACCAGCCCACTGTTGTTAAATCCTATAAGAAGAGTCATTTCCCATTGATTCCTATAGAGGATGTAGCCAAGTTAGTGGATCAAGGTGCCAGGGTACGTGAAAAGATCGATGGAGCAAGTGTGCTTGCATATCTCGGCAAGAACGGCATAAGAGCGTTTGGAACACGCGTAGGTGCTAATGGGCTGCGACCAGAGTATACCAATTATCTTGGGCCTGAGATCCGTAATGCACAAGTTCCAAAAGAGCTGCAGGATAGATTGATACGAGGAGAGCTTTATGGAGTTGATGCTCATGGTAAGCCTATTCATCCTAACGAGCTTTCTGGCTTATTGCATAGTAACCTTGTGAACGCTGTAGATACCAAGCAGAAGAAAGGCATTCGTCTTCTTATAGCAGCACTCGCAGAGAACAAGGACGGCGTGGATGATTGGTACACCGGGGCCGATGACCTTGTCGCGAAGCTTAATAATCCGTCTATTCATGCTATGCCTCCGGTCACAGGCGAAGCAGCTAAGCGGCTTGTTGCAAAGATTGTAGCAGGGAGGCATCCGCTTACAAGAGAGGGCGCTGTGCTGAGCTTCCCGAGCGGTAAGACCTATAAAGCCAAGAAGCGCGATGACTATGACGCTGTAATACGCGAGATCTTCCCGGCAGATACTAAAGGCACACCAAGAGCTGGCGGCTTCTATTACAGCTATCCTGGAGAAGATCGTATAGCTGGTAAGGTTGGTACGGGGCTTGACTATAAGACACTGCAGGATATGCTGGCTAATCCGCAGAATTACATTGGCAGAGAAGTACGGCTCTCCAGCCAGGAACGGTATGAAGACACAGGTGCATTGAGAGCACCTAGCTTCGTTGCATTTAGAGCTGATTGACTTTGTTCTCAGAAGCTATCAAGCTTATATTTGTCTTGCTTGGAATGATGCTCTATATCTGGGTCTTCCATACGCTGACACACCGTTAATAACACCTATTCGTGAGGGCATAATATAATGAGGAGCCTCCTCACCTGTATTATGCTAGGGCAGCATTGTGCAGATAAATCAATCAACAGCCCAGGTGTTAAAGTATGCATAAAAAGCCTCACGACGAATTCATCCCGAACCTTTCAAAGCGCATCCGCAACAAAGTCTGGGATGACATGACCCAGGACCAGAAGGTGGACTATATCCGTATTCAGTTCATCCTTGCGATTCGCAAAATCAAAACGTTGCCCGAACGGGCGACCGCTACCGAGAACCTTGTCGCTATGGCAAAGTTCATAAGGAAGCCTATCTATAACAGCCGTGAGTTGACCTTTAACGAGAAGGGGCATCTCAACACCATTACGATCAAGTGGGCGACAGGCAAAATCCCCCAGACCAAGTGGGGAGCGATTCGCGCACTCGAATCCAGAATCCAGAAGTGCGACAGTATCCTGCGCAAGAGCTATCGCGACCAGAAGAACGAATTTCTCAGAACGATGGGGATACGTCCTGTGGAGTTGGAGACTGGAGCAGAAGACCTCTTCAAGCAGCTTTTCGAAGAGGAGATAAACGAACAACAAAAATCAGATCAGTTCAAGCTGGTCTGATATAACCAAGGGCGATATCTTAATCGAGTCGCCCTTAACTTTTACTGTGGAGGAAACCATGGAACTGAAAGACATGCTTGGCGGAGAGACTGTACCTGGTAAGGATGTGGAGATCGAAGAACGTCCTGCTCTTGTACCGAGACAGCCTTATGAACCGCCGAAGAAACAGTGGCCTGTCATGGAGATCATCATTCTGACAGTCTGCATCTTAAACACTATGATCTTATTCGCAATTTACCAAATCATAAAAACACTATGAAAGGAGACACTATGTCTGAAACAATGTACCACAAATACACTGAAATAGAGAACATGACGCCCAAGTGGATCCAACAGGTCCGGGATCATGGCTTCGACAAGTCCTGTGCAGAGTGGTATGCTGCTGTTAAGGTAGACGGCTGCAATTTGCAAATCTATGTGGATGCCGACGGAGAAATCCACTATGGCTCACGAAACCAGGAGCTCGGTCGTTACGATACCTTCAATAATTATCGTTCGATGGTTGCCAGGCTGCAACTCGATGAGAAAGTTCAGCAAGCGAAAGCCTACTGGTGCGAGGATATGAACAAAGGAATCAAAGATATGATTCTTGTTGGTACTCGCATGTATCCTGTGACCTTCTGTGTGTACGGCGAGTTGTGCGGAGGCGTGTATCGTCATCCTGCTGTGGAGCCTGTTAAAGGTGAGACCAAGATTCAGGGGCGTGTCTGCTACGCTCCGGATCACAGATGGATCGTATTCGATATCTGGGTTTTGATCCACACTTTCCCTGAACCGACAGGTTTTTACCTCACTCCATCTGAGGTTCATGAGATCTGTGCGCAGGTCGGACTTCCCAGTCAGCAGATTGTATGCTGTGGCACCTTTGATGAAGTCATTGCATATCCAAATGACTTCGAGGACGAGACAGGGCATGTCCTGTTTGGATTGCCTAAACTGGAAAAGAACATCGTCGAGGGCGTTGTCATTAAGCCTGGCAGAGAGTTGCGTTTCGGCAACGGAGACAGGGTCATCGCCAAGAACAAGAACCAGATCTTCCTGGAGCGCGGTGTTAAGACCAACAAGATCAAGAATCCGCCTGAGCCTATGACAGAGCTCGATGAACAATGGTTCAACACCTATATGGAATTCGTCACCGAGAGCCGCATGATGTCTGTGCTCTCCAAGATGGACACCAGCAACATCACACAGAGAGACTTCGGCAAGCTGTTGAATGCTTTCATTGATGATGCTGATAAGGACTTCAACAAGGAATATGGCGGACAGATTAAAGTGCTGGAAGCCGAGAAGACGGTCAGCGAGTTCAATTTCATGAAGGTTCTGAAGGCCGCCAAGGGCGAAGCAGCCAAGCTTATCAGACCTCACTTCCTCGAATATCTGCAAAACCAGAAAGGATGACCTGCAGATGACACCCAACAAAAATTTCATAAGAGTTCTGACAAGGTTCTATCATATCCTGCGTCAGTGGAAGGCGCATGTATGGATCTGCCATGAACGCTATGACAGAGGAAACGGTTCGTATGTCCCGGTATGGATCAACAGCCTGAAGATCCGTCTCGGTGACAAGGTGTATGAGTTCGGAGTCGATGTGAAAGAAATTTCCAGAAGCACCGTCTCGCAGTATCTTACCATGGATTACATCACTGAGGCTAAGCTATCCCACAGAGCACAAGCTTTCATCAAGGTTCTCGACGAGTTCTTCCGCGACACCGATCTCCGCATTACGGATATGGGAGCCTGGTCCATCAGAGGCACTACCTATATCGGGTTCTTCCAGACAGCGTTGAGCGCAGAAATTATCAAGGACCTTATCAAGCTGTATACGGATGTGTGTACCAGAGCATCCGATATGGTGAAAGAGTTCGCTTTACTGATGCAGAAATACAAGGCTGCCATTACCTGGGAAGAAGACACCTGGCCTGCCGGTGGACATGGCGGAAGTGTTTCGCCGACTACCATGCACTATGTGATACTTCACGTTGCCGATGAACCGCCTGTAAGACTTCTTGGCGGAAAGCAAATACATGCGAACATGTTCGATGCAATGGAACGACAGACTCTGAAAGATCGGGGCTTCGATAAGAAGGTCTTATCCTTCATGTCTGAGCTCTATGAGCTGATGTCCAAATACTACATGGCTATCGGATGGCGAAGCAACAGTCTCTATATGAGCGCGCAGAACATACTGGTCTGTGATGTTCTCATGGGAATTGGCTGGCTCTCACTGTATAGCGCATGGCAACACAAAGGCGAAGTATGAGCAAAATCAAATATAACGAACCCGGCAAGTGCCCATACTGTGGCAGTTTCGATCTTGCATTCGATCCTATCGATGACTCTGATGACACCGTTACGTATGCAGTCCATTGCAAGGATTGTGGCAAAGACTACAAGGAAGGCTATATGATGTCTTTCATCGGGGTCTATGACGAAGACGGGCTCTGGCATGACATAGACGGTGAAGACATATGA
>Ga0247610_10005504_pt1 | contig 13328 bp, 7 predicted proteins | sample 174DNAGHGhighgp2_FD_193483 | JGI IMG/M metagenome (GOLD analysis project Ga0247610, IMG submission 193483) | Sheep rumen microbial communities from Palmerston North, Manawatu-Wanganui, New Zealand - 1742 DNA GHGhigh gp2 | ecosystem: Host-associated > Mammals > Digestive system > Stomach > Rumen ...
TACATCTACAGACTGGTACACCTGCGCAGAATCCCGCACTACAAATCCCCCGGCGGGAAGCGCACCTACTTCAAACGCGAAGAGGTGGAGCAATGGCTGCTGTCCCACAGGGTGCCCACAACGGAGGAACTGCAGCAGCAGGCGGAACAGTATTGCGCAAACCACCTGAGATAAGGCATAACGAATACGCCTGCATACCGTTATGGAAACCACTTTGGAAAACCGAAGTGCCCTTGGCGCAATAATAAGGGGTGAGCGGACGGCCATTCCGCCCCCGAAGACCGACAGCCCAAGAAACAGCGGGGCGACCAGCCTGATACACAAGCATCTCGATTGGGACGGGGATTGCTGCACGCAATCGGATGGCGGCTGCATAATGACCGAACAGGATGCGGAACGCCTAATCCGGAACCCGCCGCCCGCTGCTGTCAGAATAAAAGGTGTTCGGACCGGGTCGTGCGGAGACCTTTCCCTGATATTCGGCGGTGCAAAAAGCCGTAAAACGTCACTGGCTATCATGATGGCGAAAGAACTGCTGGCTTATAACGGTGATGACGGCGGGGAAGACAGCGTTGTCACAAGCGACATTCCCTCACCGACCGTGACCTATTTCGACACGGAACAGAGCAACTATCATTCCGCGAAGATGCGAAACCGCATAACCGACGGGCTGACAGCAGTCCAGAAGGGAAACCTCACCTATATGCGCCTCCGCGAAGAGAACAGCAGGGGACGGCTGTTCCTGATTGTTGACCACATGCTCAACAACAGGCCGAATGTCGCATTCATTGACGGGGTGGCTGACCTTGTCACGGACACCAACAACAACACCGAATCCTCGCAGATGCTAAGCCTGCTCATGGAACTCGCGGAGAAGACCGACTCACACATCATTGCGATATTGCACAACACCGAAAGCAATGTGAAAAAAGGCCGCGGCCATCTGGGGAGCGAGTACGAGCGGAAGGCCGAAACGGTGTACATGGTGGAAAAGGCGAAAGACATCGGCTCGTCCTCCATCGTGACGGCACAGCACACGCGGAATGCGCCTTTTGAGACATTCCACATCACGCACAAAGGCGACGGGAGACTGGAGCTGTCCATCCCCTACGAACCTCCCAAGGTCAGTGACGGCGACATGTGCAAGGCGATGATCGACAGGGCGCAGGGTTCCAACCCCGGAAAGACCGCGTTCACAAAGAATGAACTGGAGGAGGCGCACGCAAAGGCGAGAAAGGAACTTGGAGGGGGCGATTCCCTGTCCGAAAAACAATTCCGCAATGAATTGTGCAGCTTCATCCGGCAGGGCTTTCTGGAGGAGGTGCTGAGTGCCAGCGGGAAAAGCCATAACCCGAAACTATACAAAAAGCATGACAACTAACTACATCCCATACGCACAATGGCAATGACGGCAGACAAGGGAAGGCGGATTGTCCCATACGGAGCTCAACGGTACCAGCTGACCAGCAAGAACCCCTTGACGGGAAAAACGGTGAAGTTCTGCTGTCCGCAATGCGGCCACAAAGGGAAGTTCAGCCGATACTGGGATCATTTTGCAGGGGACTGGAGCCGTGACACCCTGGCGGGAAAATGCGACCGCGTGAACAGCTGCGGGTATGAAAAATTCCCCGACAAGGACACCTCGTCCAAAACAAGACACTTCCGACACACCGTCCACACGCAGGAATGCGCCGAAACAGCCCTTATCCCGATGAACAACAGATGGGAGGTGTGGAGGGCCAACGGTGTCCGCAACTGTCTGAAAGAATGGTTCTATTCCATGTTCGGGAAAGATTTGACCGACAATGTGTGGGACGAATATGGCGCAACCGTTGTTGACGACTCCCGTGTGGCCTTCTGGCAGTTCAGCGGGGACGGAACGGCCACCACCGCCCGTATCATACCGTACAAGTCCGACGGCCACCGTGACAAAGGGAAGACGATGTTCTGGGCGCACAACACACTGAGAATTGACGGCTACAACCCCGCCAAGCATCTTTTCGGGTTGCGGCACGCAATCGGCTGCACAGCCGCGAGAATCGCGGTTGTGGAAAGCGAGAAGAGCGCACTGCTTTGCGAGTGCGCCCGCAGGCAGTACGGAATCTTCAGTGACTACGTGTTTCTGGCCACGGGCGGTGCAACTTTCCTCCAAAGCACACTTGACGGAGACCGCACGCTTTTGGGAGGCAGGGACGTTTACTTGTTCCCCGACAGTGACAAGGCAGGTCGTCAATGGAGGGAAAACGCGGCCAAGTATATTGCAGGGGTTGAGGACTGCGCACACCTCTACGCGGAAGAAATCGGGGCGGACGGCAGCGGATATGACATCGGCGACCTGATTTGCGACTTTGTGAGGGAACGGCGGTGTGAAGAACGGGAAACCACGGAACGGACATTGGACGACACACTGGTTTCCTTTGGTTTTCCCGCAGGATATAGGCCCAAGCATTGGCTGTTTTAGGCTTCACGCCAAACGCCAAGCAAACGACAAAGCAAAGCCTCCAAAAATCAATTTAACTTACTGGTTATCAATATCTTGCCCACGGTCAAAAAGAAAACCTTGTAACTTATTGGTTTTCAATATCTTGCCTTTTTCTCTCTCCTTATATATAGAAAGAGAGAAAGAAAGAGACATTCATATATATACCCATACCCACCACCCCCGATGTAAGGGGGTGGGTATAGGGATAAAAGGATATGATAATCAGCTGTTGACAAAGACACAAACAGCTGTTTGTCCTAATCAAGGACACAAGTCATCACGTTGACAATAAACGACGGTCATTGCTGGTTGTTGAGTCCATTTATATACAAAAGCATCCTTCATAATCAGGAAAAAATAATATCCAATAGTTGAGGCTTGTATTAGAATAATGCGTATGTTTGCAGCGATTTTTACGATTCGGAATAAACAAGAATCAGATTTATTATGAACTAACGATAATGCACGATTATTATTCATTATGACAAAAATTACAGAAACACTTTTAAAAAACACCAAGGCAATACTACCCACAGCATTGAACAATATAGCCCGAAGAATCATTGACAATGAATGTTCATTATTTGTTGGTGCGGGTATGTCTTTAAATTCAAACCTGCCATCATGGCATCAATTATTGAAACCATGTGCTGAAGATTTGGGAATAAAACTTGAATCAAATCCTGATTTATTGGCGCTGGCGCAATATTACGCAAATAGAAGGTCGGACAGTGAACTAAAGCGAATTGTGAATGAGCAAATCAATTCGTTAGCAAAAATAACGCCCCTACACAGTGCATTGGTGAATGCTGGGTTTAAAAGCATTTGGACCACAAATTATGACCAATTAATCGAACAAAGTCTTCATCTCAATAACATTGCTTACAACACAATAACATCCGATTATGATCTCGCTACCGTTTCTTATGAGGGGCATGTTAACGTATATAAGATTAATGGTGACATTAGTAAACGTGACACTTTGGTTTTAACTCAAAGAGACATGGAGAGATATGGAAAGACTCATCAGTTGCTATTAACCTTTTTGAAAAAAGAGTTAGTGTCAAACACATTCTTTTTTGTCGGTTACAGCTTTCTTGATAGAATTGTGCTAAATTGCCTTTGTGATATTCGAGAATATTTAGGCTTAACAAATTCTTTCACCACACACTATGCCCTTATGATTGTTAACGGGAAAGAAAATCCTCAAACCAGCTATTTTGCTGAAGATCTTAAACAACGCTATGGGATAGAATGCTTATTTATCAAAAAAGAAGATTTTCCAACTATAATAGATGCACTATGGAAATTTATTCGAAATAAAAAGGTTTTTATTTCAGGTGCATACTATTCTATGAGTGAAGAGGAAGAGCATTTTGCAGACAATTTGTCATATAGCATTGTCAATAAATTGTATGATAACCAATATCGTATTTCTACAGGCATCGGCAAGAGGCTTGGTGCATTTATTACAGGATATGCAAATCAATACCTGATTACAAAAGGAAAGATCAATACAAGCAAATTTTTGTCTATGAGGCCATTTCCCTTTCATTTAAACTTGGACACACAAAAGCAACGAGAATATAGAACCATCATGGAATATGATTGCGAGGCAGCAATCTTTATGTTTGGAAGAAGCGAATCAACTGAAAAAGAAGGAACCTTTAGTGAAACAGGACATTATAGCCGTGGAGTTTATCAAGAATACACTATTGCTAAGGAATTGAATCATATAATAATCCCTATTGGATCAACAGGTTATGAGGCTAAAGTTATCTGGAACGAGGTGAAAAATCGTATCAACGAGTACCCATATTTGTCGAAAAAAATAGACATTCTTGGCAGCTCAAAAGATCCTGAACTACTGGCAAAAACTATTGTCTCGATACTTAACGAAATTTCCAAACAAAGACGCATTAAGTAACAGAAGCAGTGACCTTTCTGCAATCAATATTTCCCTATTCTCTATTGATAGTAACAATTTAGTCTGATTAAACAGGTGATGAATTCCTTGATAATAATATTGGGGAATTTCAAATGTGTCAAAATGCATAATAAGATAAGAGTATGCTGCAAATAATAAAGCAAGCCGAGCATTATAGTTTCCATCATACAATTCCATATATGATTTCATCAGACTGACTAAAAAACAATGCATAGACACATGTTCATATTTGGAAATGTAATCGTTTAAAGTAAGAATTGGGAATTTTGACAATTCATCTAACAAAATTTTACACACAATGTGATTGCAGGCTCCGACAGAATCAATTTCAGGGACAAGTTCTTTATATACCAATTGCTTCATCCAAAGATAATTGTTGTCCAAAGAATCAGCCGTAATGTTAAAGAAAATCGGGAAAACAGTCATTTGTCCCTTTTCGTATTTGTCTTTAATCAGAATGATTTCTTCATTAGCACATTTTGATGCAATAGAGTTGGGACTCAATATAATTATTGCATAATTACATAGTCCAACCCCTTCTATGAAGTTTTTGAAATTACGTGGATCACCCATCAACATCTCTCTTCTATCATACCACACTGGAATACTGTAGTTGTCCAAATGATACAATAACGACTCGACAATTGAGTGCCTGTCTTTGCTTGAAAAGCAGAAAAAAATCCTCATAATCGTGCATTATCGTTAGTTCCCTCAAAACTTTTTACTATCTTGTAGCCAAAAACGACTTATGATAGATGTTTTGGAACAAACAACAATGACTTCGGCTTTGGACGACTTCAAGCGTCACTGCCGCTTTGAACGGAAATTGGATGAAAAAACCATATCGGCTTATCAGTGCGATATTGTCCAATTCGCATCACTATTGGCAAACGGATCAGAGACACTGGTGGTAAATGTCAAGCGGGATGATATACAATGTTGGTTGGAGACTATCTCGACCTATAAGTTCAGGACAATGAAACGAAAGATTGCCTCGGTGAACGCTTTCATGCGCTACATGGAATGGTTGTTTGAAGATTTCGACAATCCCTTGAGGCGAGTGCGAATCAAGCTAAAAGAGCCTCAAAGGTTACCGGTCGTAATGACCAAGGCGGAAACAGGGCGAATACTTGCTCGTCTTGACGAAAATGTACGGTCAGGGAAAGGCTTTTCTCAAAGCCACAAACTGGCAGTGCGAAACAAGGCAGTAATTGAGTTGCTGTTCGGAACAGGGATGCGTATTGGTGAATTATGCGGACTGCGAAATTGCGATGTTGATTTGGAACGTGGCTTAGTCCGTATTATTGGAAAAGGGAATAAGGAGAGAGTCGTGGACGTTTGTATGCCTGTAACATTGGCGGCATTGCGAGAATGGGTGCAGGTGCGTGAAACACCTACGGACACGAACGCATATTTTTTCACCAATCGTTTGGGGCATGGTCTCTCCCCTCAAATTGTCCGATTACTGGTGCATCAAATAGTGAAGGAGTGTAACATTGACAAAAATGTGACCCCGCACACATTCAGGCATACGTTTGCAACACTTCTGTTGGAGGAGAATGTTGATGTGTTCACAATTCAGCATATCTTAGGCCACAGTTCCATCTCCACAACACAGATATACCTGCACGTCAATCCCGTGCGACAACGGGATGTGTTGACAAACCATCATCCAAGAAGCAGGATGTAAAATGAGGATGATTCCTCTTTGGTGAAAATCAGAAAACTAAACAAAGCCAGCCAGCAGTGCTTGAGACAAAAATGGCTTAAACGTCCGTCACATTTTGGGACGGTTACGGGAAAACGCTGTCGTGCTGGTTGACTGTGTTTTCATCTTCCTTAATACCGCGACAACGATAGGAATGGTTACGAGCGGCCTGCCGCGAAGTTTGAATGGATAGCGTGCCCGGTCGCCCCAAAAGAGAAAGCACAAAAAAGAGGACCCGAAAGCCCTCTTTGAATATCGTTGTAATAGGAACACACTACTGTTTCACCAATTTCAGATAATGCACCTGCCTGTCGGTGGTGATGACACGGACAATGTAGGATGCCTTAGCTAAGCGGCTGACATTGAAGCGGTAGTCGTTGCGGAAATCGGCGACCTGTCCGCCCTGCATGGTGAGGACAGTGATTTCGGCCACCTCCTCTGGTGCGATGCCCATCACGGCCACTTCGTCACGGGCGGGGTTGGGTGCGAGATAGGGCTTGTCGGCCTGCGGAACGAACGAGCCGGACTGGAAGTTCCGGGTAGAGTCGGTATCAGCAGTGATGGAGTCGGGAAGTTGGCGGAACTCTTCAGGAATCAGATTAAGGAATTCATTGGATCTAATGCATAATTTAACATAACACAATTTTTGCTCCTTGGTACAGATAACAGCATGGATACATATTGGTTCCCCTGTCAAGGCCATCTGTGACAACTGGCCATAATTGAGCATGAGCAATCCGTTTGCATAGAATGGAGGATTAGGAAAGACCTGACTGATTTGAGGTGGCGTACTCCACATAGCAAGGATGCTGTAGTAATCGTTCGGGAAAAACACATTGACATCGAAATATGAAGTTTGGTGAGGGCTACTCACCACATCCAGGAATGTTATTTTATCAAGTTCCATCTTACATTCTTCTTCAATACATTGTTCCCATTCAAAGTACTCCGTAAATGTTTTCTCACAGTTGTTATAGTTATCACGCAGTGTAAATTCTATGTACGGATTTGCAAACTCCAAAAATTCGAGAGTGACGTTTATTGTCTGGTAGCTACCAGGGGCAACAGTCACAGGCATAGGGCTTACATACAGAATGTTGCTGCTGGCGTTGGTGTACAACTGGTCGAAATAGGCAGGTTGAGAGCCGAGATTGCTTATGGTGATTGTCATAGAATAATGCAAACTACATTCTTTAGGGTAGCAATCCTTTTTCACCCCTACCGTGATACTGTCACAGGCGCAAAACTGTGTTCCGTCTATTTCTAACCTTGGGGATTGGACGACACATCCATTTCCATATTGAGTATTCATATAGTAGTATCCAAAATTATTGAGCGGCAGATCAGCATACAACGTGCTTCCGCCAACGCTCCAAATGCTGTTTTCATACCAGTCCCAATGGAAAGTGCCGGAATTATACGGATAGAAATTATAGACATGTAAAGTGTCAGGAATTTCCTGTTGACATCTTTCATAGCATCCAGTAAGCAGTGCATCGTAGTTGGGTGCGGGCGGAATGAAGAGGGTGGATTTGGCTGACGGGCAGCCCGTGGATGGGTCAATATAATGTGCCGTCAGAAATCCAGGAACATAATATTGAGCTGAACTGCCGTGGAAACCGTTGCTCCACAGAAGGCTTTGGGCGGGACTGGACGTGGAATGTACATATACAGGGGGCGTGTGGATGCACTCGTTACCATAAAACGATATGGGCGGTGCGGCAGGTTGCGGGTGTACTATGACAGTGCAGGTGGCTGTTTTTGTGCAATGGTCAGGACTGGTAACGTCAAGGTTGACATTGTATGTGCCTGATGTTCCTGGCGTAAACGTAATGTTAGCGGTGTTGAAAGTGTGGTTTTCGGGACCTGTGATTGTCCAATTGTAACTGTTAGTGCTACCAGTATTGCCATTCAGCTTCACCTCCTCGCCAAAGCAGTAGGTGGTGTTACCCGTGATACGGGCGGTGGGGGCATTAAGGAAAGTGACATTCTTCATTCGTTCCTTTTTACAACCATCAGAGTTCGTAACAAGTACATAGTAATCTCCTGTTTGCCACGTGCTGTAGGAATTGTTCTGTACACCGTTTGGTGAATGATTCCAATAATAAGTACATTGAGAGTAGTTTGGTGTCACATATAACAATCTGCTATTTCCCGGGCATGTTGGAGAGCCTGCAACATGAAGGGCAATGTTACTCAATATATTACTAACGACACTAACATTTGTCTGTATAGAAGCGATACAACCATCGGCATTCGTAACGGTTATAATTGTCGTGTAATTTGCATTGCTTGTATTGTACGCATGATATACATTAGATCCATACGAATACGTACCGTCACCAAAGTCCCAAATCGTTGTCCCATTTGTAATAGAAGAAAAAAGGAATGGTGTTTGTACACACATGTTTTGAATAATGTTCAAGTTACTAATATTGGGCAGTGCGTCAATGACAAGTTCTTTCGTGACCTGGCATTGATGCCCATTGGAAAGGGTGACCGTTAGAGTGACATGGTTTGTTCCACCCAACACGAAAGAAGATAAAGGAAGCGTGGTGGATGAACCGACATTGTTGTAAGTCATTCCTGTCTCCTGTATGTATATACTGCGCGATACAATTAACCCGCTTGTCAGACACAAAGTCTTGTCTTCAAAAGCCACAGGATTGTTGCAAGTATAGGACAGGGAGAAATCCGGCACACATTCTATCGTACAAGTTGTAATTCCTATATAGCACTGTTCATTTACCGTTGCCGTTGCCATTACGGTATATACTCCCGGGTAGCTGAAACTTAGAGAGGCCGAAGTGTTATCGGTGCTGGTGAAAACATTACCGGGAATTTGCGGCGTCATGGACCATGTTACATCGCCCCCGCTGTTGTTCGTCAAAAAGACGGTGGCGGTGGTGCAAGTAACAGACGACGAACAGGGCATCGCAATACAGTCCCCGCCAGGATTGCCCCCTCCTCCTATGGTGATACACCCTGAGGAAGAACAAGATGGGGTGGTAATATATGTGACCGTGCAACAATAGGTGCCGGGAGAGGCGTTTGTGATGATGTTGCCTGTTTCGGAAATTTGATTGCCATTCAATTCCCAAACGTACGATGCATTGGGATAGTAAATCACACCAACGTCCTGTCCGTCATAATAAGGTGTCACTACAGGAAGAGGCACCACTTCCACAGTTCCGGTGACTACTACGGCAGGACATGCCGGATACGGCTGGTAATCCAAGGTGAAAGATTGATTTCCCGCTTGGGTAAAAACGTGTGATGTGGTATTTCCCACATAAGAATTATTACCGATATGCCATGTGTAATCTGACGGGTTGGTGACAGAGGATGTTACGTAAAAGTTGGCATAATCCCCCTGGCAGACAGGGGTACTATAGGAAATAGTTGGTGTTGGAACGTCTATGGTGGTGAGCAAGAACGTTTCCACATATTCATCGCCGGAGCAACAGGTTCGTTTGAGGGTCACTACGGCGGAAGCCGGCTGGTTGTTCGCAAGGTGATTCACCAATATAGTTACATTGTTGCTGAAATGGTCACCTTGTATGGAAGCAACGCCCGCAGGGGATATAGTCCATTCGTATAATACATTATTTTGAAATGGAACAGTTTGGGTAAACGAACCGCCTGCACATGCTGAAACAGAAGGCGGAAGGTTGGATGGAGCCAGCTGGAAAGTGTCCACTTCGTGAATATATGCGGCAGATCGGCAACCATTCTCGGCATCAATCTGATAGACCGCCACATCGCATACTTCATCATCGAAATAGATGGTCACCTCGTCCCCGTTTTGGGTGTTAAATGGGTCACAAACCGGCACCCATTCCAAATAGTAATTGGGATGAGAGGGCGAAGCACTTAACAAGATGGAACTCCCCAAACAGGCTGAGTGAGGGCCATTCGTATTGGTCAGTGCAGGCGGATTGTTCAGAACTGTGACCAAATATTCCGCATCGTCACAATAGTTGCTGTTGGAAGCCACAATCTTATACTTGCCTGCATTGGCAAAGGTATAGTTCAATGCGATTCCGTTGGTATAGTATATCTGCATATTGTTTTGGTTATACACCCGCCATGTCACGCTGTTGCCGTGCCAGGTCGTGTAGTGTCCGGTAGCCCCCTTGCAAAGGGTGTTGTCACCCGAATTGATGCTCATGGTATCCTTGACCACTATGGTTTTGGTGGTATAGTACGGGCCACATCCGAGAAATTCACACTCGTATGTACATTGCAAAGAATATGTGCCCACTTGGGTGAACTGAAGCAAAACTTGGTTCAATTCCTCTGTGTTAGCCATATTCACATTGGCAGATGGAAATGTTTGCCAAGAATAGGATGTGGATCCCCATACAGGAAGTTCAAATTGCTGAAAATCGCCTACACATACCACATCCGGACCGGATATGGTCGTGTTTTGCGATATGACTGGTATTTTGATAGATGTCAATGCTTTACACGGAGAATTGCAAAATGAAGCATCAATGGAAATGATTCCGTAACCGGACGCGGGTTCGCCCCATTGCACATTTATGGTGGCAGGATTAGAAGGGTCTGACGTGTAGGTTCCGCCTTCCACGCTCCACATATATTGTGAACAATAAGGGCTTAACAGGGTGTAATTTTCTTGGGATTTCGCACAAACAGTGCCATAACACGAGAGTTCAAGTGGTTCTGACTTTACAACATTGAGCTTAATTTCCTCATAGCCCTCGCAGCCGCATTCGTTCTGAACGCGATGAATGATAACATAGTCACCTGTTTGGTTTGCCGTTATCGTATGGTTTGGGGTGGAAGCCTCCCCAAATGGAGTCTCCCAAAAATAACCTACAATGGGTGTCTGCCCGGCGGTGCTCATATCCATCAATTCAACAGTTTCATCCAGACATATTTCAATCACTTTATCACCATACTGGTCAATGTAATAGGCTGGGACTGTAGAAGAGGCTATCAGCGGTGACTCCATTAACAGCACACACGCCTCAGCCGTACACGTATTGGTGTCGGAAGTGACCACATTCACGGATATGTGTCCAACATCATTATTATTACCCCACGTAACCACCGCCGTTTTGTTTTGGTTCGTGAAATAATAGGAAGATGCTCCAGAGATTGTCCATGAATACTGGATTACATTACCGGAACAGACGGCGGTGTACTGCACTGTATTGCACTTACAGGCCTGCAGGCAGTTTTCCAAACCTTGCTCCCACAAGGAAGGCCGTTCTTTGATGTACTCCGTAAGCAGACATTCGGAGTCGAAGTCCGCGTTAATGTACAGGTCGCACTCATGCTGCGCCTGCACTAATAATACGCCGCAAAGGAAAAGCGGCAGCAACAAAAATGGTAAAACTTTCTCCATAATGTTATGATTTTAAGGGTTAAAACTTGGATTTGACAAATTTGCTGATTTGAAAACTGCCGTTGCATAAGGCTTTGACCATATACATCCCATTAGGCAAGGATGACACATTGATTTCGCCTCTGTTGTCAAAAATTTCTTGATGGAAAATCTCTTTCCCTGTTATGTCGAGTACAAAAACATGCTCAATGGGAGTATCTTCATTTTCAATGAATAGTGTATTTGCGACTGGATTTGGATAGAGTTTGACTGGATTATTCAATCCGTGGTGGGACACCACCCCAGTTGAATCTTCCGGATACGGTTCCAAAATGGACGGGTCGTAGCGGAGAGCGATGACGGCGTGGCTGTGCTGGTGGTCATCGAAATTGAGGGTTATATTTTGATCAAAATTCATATCTTGATAGACAACAAAATCACATACTATGCTTCCAACTTCAGTAGCTACTATTTTACCAGCTATGCGGTTAGCGTCAGAACAAATAATTGTGTCAGCTTTTATAAATTGACCATTTGTGTTAAAATAATTAAGCAATGATCCCAAAGAAAAATCATATAGAAAAAGTCCTAAGAAATGATTGTTTATTGTAGTAGGCCTTGAACTTGATGCTACGAAAGTGTGCAAGCCAGGTGTCTTTCCTAACGCGTTGAAAGCTCCAGTTTCTTTATCAAATTTAACAAAAAAACTGGCGTGTTGATAAGTGTTAGGTAGAAGTGGTAAATAATTCGTTTCGTTATCAAAATAGAATAAAGGATCCTGCCCATAAGAACTGCCTGCCTGCCCCATAAGGTACACGCCACTATTATCAACATAATTGTCATGCCAAACCATAAAATTATAGACCTCTGTTGACGGATCATTTATCGCGTAGGCTTGGTTAGCCCACAACACCTCGCCGTCAGTATCATATTTAATAATAAAGGGCAAACTCCGAGCTGTGCTTTGATCTAAAACAGTTGCGTAATGAATGCTATCCCAATAAATGTGCATTGGATATTGGTTGTATTCATCCATTCTCCACATATCCATAATAAAACCAGAAAAATATAAGTTGTCTTCGTTATCTATACTCAATCCATATACCCAAGGGGTGTAACATGGATTTACAGAATCTACAGGTATGTAAGGAGATACACCCTCCGTGTGATCCACTAGATATTTAGCCCAAAGCAAGTCAAAGTCCGTTGAGAACTTGAATAACATCATATTCGATATTCCTGAAAACTCAGTATGTCCAGGCAAATAATAATCATAAGTTCTGGCCGTGTCTTCATCAATCACTACTGTCCAAGGAAGCGTGTCAGGTCCTTCGTATGTGATTGCTGTCGCTATATAAATATCGCCATTGCTATCCACACACATCGGACATGCGCCAGCTCCAGTATTAATAGGATAAACCAATCTGTTTTCTTGCTTTCGGGACAATATTTTGACAAAATGATTTTCCAAAACATTGCCGTCTAAATCCAGAAAAGAAATAAAAGAGGAACAACCATCCGTAAATGTATAAGGAGGATGGTATTCGCCCAAAGGGTATGAAAGAGCCGTCTGCTGCGTAATTAATGTGTCCAAAAACCATAACTGTTCATTCGAACTATATTCAAAACTGTAATGTCCTGAAATTACAATTTTTCCATCTCGAAGAGTCATATCGTAAGGCCTGCAATCTCCTTGTTTGGAGTTTTTGATTATTCTGCTCCATAAATAATTCCCCAAAGAATCGAATTTCACCAAAGCGGTTCCTTGCGTATTGGAGGCCACAACTGACGTAATATTGGAGAAATGCGTATTTCCCACCTGGTCATATAGCGTTGC
>Ga0247610_10005505_pt1 | contig 13325 bp, 9 predicted proteins | sample 174DNAGHGhighgp2_FD_193483 | JGI IMG/M metagenome (GOLD analysis project Ga0247610, IMG submission 193483) | Sheep rumen microbial communities from Palmerston North, Manawatu-Wanganui, New Zealand - 1742 DNA GHGhigh gp2 | ecosystem: Host-associated > Mammals > Digestive system > Stomach > Rumen ...
TGACCTGTGGCCTTGTCGAGTGCATAGTATTGGAAGTAGTCGGCGGGAATACCCTGTGCAGAACCACCTGTCTGCTCGTATGTTGTCTGCTCAGCAGAATACATAGCCACCAGATTCAGATTATGCTTGCCAAATGCGTGATCATAGGTCAGCAGGTTCTCAACAGCCCAGTTACGGGTCTGATTCTCATAAACAGAACCACCGTTCACGGCGTTGGCATCCTTATTATTAATACCTGTGCCAGTGAAGCTACCCTGCTTAGAAGAACGGAAGTTCAGACCGATGTTGATGCGGTAGCTCAAACCCTCAACCCATGGACACTTCACCTCGCCGAACAAGGTATTATAAGAACCAATACCCTTGTTCTCACTCAACCATACGTCCTTGTCGCGTTCAACAGTCTCCTTGGTAACGACCACCTGATCGTCTGCAGGCAAAGCATTATAACGTTTCAGGTTGCCATTCTCATCGTATGGGCTTGACAGAGGAGAAGCGCACAATACAGCGTAGATATTGTTTACACCCTGAGTCTTACGATAGCTGTTGTTAGTGCTCAGTCCGAAGCGGAACCACTTGCCAACCTGCTGATCGAAGTTACCACGAACAGACACACGGTCGTAACCCTCGGTAGGGATAACAGACTCATCGTGATAGTAGCCTGCACCGAAGCTGTAGCTACCGCCATTGGTACCACCAGCCACACTCACATCGTGGTTGTGGCTCACACCTGTCTGGTAGTACAGATCCTGCCAGTCGGTATTGGTATTGTCGCTCTCGTCGAGTGAGTTCTGGTACTTACCGGCATACTGACGCATCTTAGAGAAGGTAGGACCATCCATCATGGGATATTTCTTGAAAATCTTCTTGAAGCTGACATAGCCGTTATAGGTTACCTTGGCAGGAGTACCCTGGCTACCCTTAACAGTTGTGATGATAATCACACCATTGGCACCACGAGAACCGTAAATGGCGGTGGCAGAGGCATCCTTTAGGATATCCATCGACTTGATGTCGGCAGGGTTGATATCAGAAAGCTGTCCCATGAAGGGGATACCATCGAGCACGATCAGCGGATCGTTAGAAGCAGTCAGTGAGCGCTGACCACGGATACGGATCTGCATCTCAGCACCAGGCTTGGTAGAAGTCTGTGTCATCAGCACACCGGCTACACGACCCTGCAGAGCCTGGGCGGCGTTGGTAGCTGCAATCTGGTTCAGCTTCTCACCACCGATGTTGGCAACAGAACCGGTAACGGCCTCACGGCGCTGGGTACCGTAACCGATAACCACCACCTCGTTCACCACGTGTCCGTCTTCTTTAAGGTTCACATGCACGTTGTCGCCGGCCTTGATCTCCTGGGATACATAGCCGACATAAGAGATGACGAGCGTAGCGCCCGGCTTCACATTAAGAGAGAAGTTACCGTCGAAGTCGGTAACTGTACCGTTGTTGGTACCCTTCTCCATGACCGTGGCACCGATCAGCGGACCCTGAGAGTCTGAAACCTGACCAGTTGCCTGCTTCGTTTGCTGAACGGAAGCTACTGATTCTGTAGCTGCCGAAGCCTGCTGTGCAGTGATCATGCCCAAGAAGCACAATCCTACAAATAAGGCTGTTTTCTTTGCTTTGAAACTCATACGTTTGGTTTTGTTAGTTAATAATTAAATTTAATTAAAAAAATCTGCCGCAAAGGTAGGCAGATTTCTTTTTAGAGGCTTTAACGTATGTTTCGTTTCGTTTCATATTTGTTTCAACCGTCAGTTTTTAGGGCTTTTTGCTCTACATACTCGCTCGGAGATACCCCAAATTGCTTGCGGAAGACCGTTGAAAAGTGTGCCAAATTACTAAAGCCAACAGTATAAGCCACCTGCGTTACATTGATTTTTTGCTCCTCAAGAAGTCTGACAGCCTGCTCCAAACGGATGTTCCGGATGAACTCACTGACGGGCAGACCCGTCATTTCTTTCATCTTACGATGCAACTGAGCACGGCTGATGCCCACCTCTTTCGTCAGCATCTCCACATTGAAGTCACTGTCGTCCAAATGTTGGTTAACCACCTTCATGATACGTTCCATCAAAGCCTCGTCATTACCCTTCACTTGGGTCTCCACCACTTTGTCTTTCTGCTGCTGGACACCAGAGAATTTTCCTTTCAAGCGCAGGTTCTTACTGATAAGGTTGTTGATGACTACATGCAGCTCATCCATGTCGAAGGGCTTCGCGAGGAAAGCATCGGCTCCTTTCTCCAGGCCTTCCAAACGGTTGGCCACATCACTCTTCGATGTCAGCATCACCACGGGGATATGGCTCAGGTGCATGTTCGTCTTTACCATCCGGAGGAAAGTGAATCCGTCCATCTCAGGCATCATCACGTCACTGACCACAAGGTCGTACTGCTTCTCGGGATCGGCACCAAGCAGCTCACGCATGGCCTCACGGGCACTGGTAACGGAGGTGATATGGTAATACGAGCCAAGCTCCTGAGTGATGTACTGGCCTATCTCCGCATCGTCATCGACAATCAGTACCCAATAGTTCGACTGCGCCTTGGGACGTACCGTCTTTTCTGGCTGTACCATGATCTCTTCTGCCGTCAGGTGACCGTTACCCAAGGGCAGGCGCACGGTAAAGATACTACCTTGCGTGTCTTCACGATTGGCAGCCTCGATGGTGCCATGGTGCATCTCCACCATCATCTTACAAAGATTCAGACCAATACCCGTTCCCTCAATATGTAATGAACGGGAACTACTACCCTGATAGAATCGGTCGAAGATGCGGTGTACATCCCCCTTAATACCCATGCCGTTGTCGATGACCTGCAACTCGGCTGTATGATGGGGGCCCTCGCCGACACGCACCTCAATCTCACCTCCATCGTAGGTATATTTGAAGGCATTGGAGAGCAGGTTGTCTACTACCTTATCAAGCGAGGTGCGGTCGAGCCATACCTTCAACTGGTCAACTTGCGGCTTATAAGTGAATTTCATGCCTCGTTCCTTGGCCGTATACTCATACGACTTCAGAATGTTACCCACATACTGCACCATATCCGTCTCCTGACATTGCAGCTTCATCTGCTGTTTATCAAGTTTACGGATGTCGAGAATCTGATTGACAAGGTTCTGCACGCGCCGGGCATTGTGCTCGATGGTCTTCAAATCCGACTTCACATCACTGTCGAGATCACGTTTCAGCAGTTTGTGAAGAGGACTCATAATCAGTGTCAGCGGCGAACGGATGTCATGGGTGGCATTAATGAGGAACTTCATCTTCTCCTCTTCTAACTCCTGCTTACGTCGACGGATATAAGTCGACAAAAGGAAACCGCTGATCAACAAGGCTCCTAATATATATATAAGGTACGCCCACGAGGAACGGTACCAGGGTGCGCGGATGATAATACGATAGACCTGCGGCTCGGTATATGTTCCGTTGTCATAAGCCCTTACCTCGAGGACATATGTCCCTGGCTGGAGGTGAGTGAAGGGTATTCGGTTTCGTCCTGCCATGGTCTGTGTCCACTCCTTGCTGCCATTCAACCGATACTCATAGACCACATTCTCCGCATTAGAGTAGTTCAGAAGCGAGAATTCCATTGTAAAGAAATTGTCGAGATACGACAACTGAAAGCGGTCGTTTTCCTCCAAAGCCTTTGTAATGATGGGCTTTTCGTCTGAGAGTGTCTTACAGTTCACGGGGATGGCACCCAGAAGGAAACTGGTCAGATGAATGGTATTCTGATGGGGCTTGCTGTTTCTAAGGGCAGCTGGTAGGAACGAAGTAATGCCGTCGCTGATACCAAAGCAGATAGCGCCACCGGCTTTCATGAGGGCAATGCCAGTGACATACTCTCTCGATGTCAGGCCATTGCCATAGACATGGGCAATAAACCTGCGTTTATCGGCCTGATACTGCCAAATTCCCATGGAGGTACTACACCACAAGTCGCCAAAGCCATCTTGTACGATGCCACTGATCACCTTGCCAACCAAGGGCTCAGCACCAGGATAGGGCACGAAGTCGGCTTTCTTGCTATCATAGAGCAAGAGTCCCGTATCTGTTCCTGCCAAAATACGGTGGTTTCCGTCTTCATAGAGCGAAGTCACACTCTTTCCCTCCAGCAACACCTCCCAGCCATAAGGCCTGAACATGTTGTTCTCGGGGTCATAACAGCACAGGTTTGACGAGGTACCTAACCATACCCTGCCCTTGCTGTCAATCAGCATTGACATGACCCAGTTGTTGTGTATGCGTCCCTTCTTTTCATTAATCTGATTCATGTTAAAGTTACGCATCTCCTTGGTATTCACGTCATAAGAACAAAAACCTTTCGAATAGGTCGAGAAATAGAGGTGCCCTTTTCCATCGTCAACCATCACATTGATATAATCACTGTCGAAGTCCACCTCTTTCTTTGAAACTCCCGTCAACGGGTTATAGGAATAGAGGCCCTTGCTGGATCCTATCCAGTATTGCCCCTGTTTGTCGCGGTAGATGGAATAGGTATTGGACGGGGAGGCTGGATGACTGACGATTCTGCCATTGGCGTCGAAGCCATAGATGCCATTGTTCTGCACAGCGCACCATGTCATGCCGTTATCTCCCTGACAAACCGAAGTCACCGAACCGCCTATGCTGACGTTCTGAGCCGAGAATCCCCACGTGGTAAACTGAGGTTCATGCTGGGGCAGCAATAATAAGCCGCGTCTCAGACAACCCACCCAGAGGTTATCCTGATTATCCTCAAAGAGTGCCCATACGTTCGATGTATTCAGATCGAAAGAGCCATTGGTATAATCATATCGCAACAGTCGTCTGGTTCCTTTCGGCACCCAGCAAAGTCCCTGCCCCAACGTTCCAATAAACAGATTACCCGCAGTATCGAGCAACGCACTACGCAACTGCATATTCTCACTGTTCAAAATGCTGGTATCTATAAAATCGGTCTGCAATCTGCCAGCCCGATAGAAGGCCAGCCCTTTCCTGCACACCATGAGAACTCCTCCTTCGTAATTGATAAAATCAGTTACAGTACCGAAGGGCGACTCCAGTGTCTGAATTGTGTGTCGGCTATTATTTAGTCTGATTGAGACAACAGGTGTAGAACCTGCTTTCCAGAAATTGCCCTTTTCATCGATAAGAATATGGCTGAAATAGTCATTGTCATCAGGATTGGCATAGTTATGCACAGTGTCTATCCTCAGGGTATTCAGGTCTATGCGGAACAAGCCATAGCCTGCCGTACCCAGCAGCAGGTGGTTTTCATCCTCCTGGAGCATATCATTCACACGAACGGGACGCTTATTCGGGAATTGGAGTCTCTCAAACTCATCGTTAGCGCTATTATAATAGCAGATACCAGCTCCACATCCTGCCCATAGCGTACCCTTGCTGTCAACAAACAGCGATACCACGTTGTTGCTATTGATGGAGGCCGGATTATTCTTATCGTACAGATAGTTTTTAAACCGATAACCGTCGTATTTGTTAAGGCCATACTCCGTGCCTACCCAAATATAACCTGTCCTATCCTGACAGATGGCCGTTATCTGATTACTAGACAACTGATCAGATGTATAGAAATGCTGTGTCTGGGCAAAGGCCGATAAACACAAGACACTGATAATAGTTAGCAAGAACCTTCTCATCATTGTTTTAGAATTTTGACGGTGCAAAGATAAGTATTAATTCTGAAAAGAAAGAATCTCAAAGCAGGAAAATGCTTTCAGGACCCATGTTGAAGAGGAGGTCGAGGATGGAGAGATTAGGTAAGAAACCATGTTTCTGCTCATATACCTGATAATATCGCTTTGGCAGGAAGTCAGGATCGTCCTGAGGATGCTTGGGAGAAATCGCTGTACGATATGAAGTGAGAGGAGATTCTTCGGGGATAAACCCTTCGGTATAAGAGACATTGGGTTGGATGTCTATTAGTTCGCACATTTTCTGGCGGATCTCCTCGTTGAAATCGAGCAAAAAGGTCCAATGTTTCTCGAAGAACGGGCGGATATCATCTTGGTAATATTCGAAGAACGGCGACTCGCCATAGGCCGACTGCAAGGCATTCCAATGCAGATGACGCCAATTGCCATGATCACTCAGCCGGATATCCTTGATCAGCGGAGAATCCCCATGTTCCACAGGAACGGTAAGAGCCTGAACACCATTGGCTGTAGCAATAAGACAGCGATTACGGTAGGTCTGCTTTTGGAAGCTCTCCCATTGCTCTATTTCCACATGTTCGGCCCGATACAGTTTTTGATACCACTGTATCGGGCCGAAATAGGTTGTACTGAGCAACACACGCATCACTTGATGTTATCAACGATTCGTCCTAACCTGCTCCAACGGACACCATTGATACCACGGCGGTCGGGATCGCTCGACCACCAGATGAAGATAGGCTTACCCACGATGTGATCCTCGGGCACAAAACCCCAGTAACGGGAGTCTGCAGAGTTGTGACGATTGTCGCCCTGCATCCAATAATAGTCCATCTTAAAGGTGTACGACTTCGCCTCCTGCCCATTGATGAAAATCTTGCCATCGCGAATCTGCAGGTCATTGGCCTCATACACCTTAATCGGACGCTCGTAGATGGCGATATTATCCAGTGTCAGTTCGATGGATTCGCCTTTTTTCGGTATCCAGACAGGGCCATAGTTGTCACGCGTCCAGTGCTTATTACCATTAAGGGGATAAATCTCCAAGTCGTTGGCTTCCGTATTCAGCGTGATGCTCTCCACAATATCAGGATGGGCTTTCAGTACCTTAACTGCCCTGTTGGTCAATGGCATATAACCAGACGTGTTCAGACTCGTCAGATCCTCCATCGAGATACCTAAATCCTCCATCATCTCCTCTGGGATGGACTGCTTCAGCTTCACATGATAGGTGTATTGCACGTTCTCGGGTTCCTTGTTAGCCTTTCCATCGAGATAAACGATACGGTCTTTGATTTGCAATGTTTGTCCTGGCAAACCCACACAGCGCTTCACATAATTCTCACGACGGTCGGCAGGACGGGTGATGATCTCGCCATACTCTGTCTGATTCTGCAGGATGGCCTGACGACCAGCCTCATAGATGGCATTAAAGTATTTTATGCGCATATCTGCCGTCAGGGAGTCTGGATTAGGCCTATTCGGATAAAGCTGATAGCCAATGCCATAGCACATCTGATAATAGTCGAATGCCTGATACTGTGGCGCAGCACAGAGCGTATCACCAGCGGGGAAATTAAAGACCACGATGTCATTCAGTTCCACCTTTCCGAGCCCCTTAACACGGCGATAGTCCCAATGGGGCCACTCAATATAGCTCTTACACTCCACCACGGGAAGGGTGTGCTGGGTCAGCGGCATCGTCAACGGAGTCTGTGGGATACGGGGGCCATAGCTTACTTTCGATACGAAGAGATAGTCACCCGTCAGCAAGGACTTCTCCAAAGAACTCGATGGAATGACGTAATTCTGGAAGAAGAACTGGTTGATGAAGTAGACAGCGACAAGCGCGAACACCAGGGCATCCACCCATGACATAACGAACTTCACAGGTTTCTCGGCCTCCTTCCACCATTGCCACTTGATCTTCTTCGTGATGTAGATATCAAAGATAAAAGGTACTACCAGCAGTCCCCACCAGCTCTTGACCCAATAGAGGAAGAGCAGATAGAGCACCAGTACAGCAATGAACTTGGCCCACTGCACTTTGGGATTGAATTCTTTCTTTTTCTCCATTCTTTCTGATTTCTGATTAATCACGTTTCTTTGACGCTTCATCATGAGATGTAAGTTGCGTCAGATTTGAAGAATTAACCTCTTTAGTGCAATATTTTAGAATTTAAACATATCCGAGATTGTCAACAGCCCCTGATGATCCTTGGTATACTCTGCGGCTAAGACGGCTCCTAAAGCAAAACCCTTACGCGAGTGGGCATCATGGGTGATGGTAATCAAGTCGGCATCCGAGTCATAGCGGATAGTATGAATGCCGGGCACCTCACCACGACGGATATGGTCTACACGCAGATATTTCTTGTCAGTCGTATCTTCCTTCCAATCCTCCTTGCGGTCGATATTCTCCACAATCTCTTCTGCCAGGGTGATAGCAGTACCAGAAGGATGGTCAAGCTTGTGCACATGATGCGTCTCTTCCATCTCCACGTCATACTGTGGGAACTGATTCATGATTTTGGCCAGATAACGGTTTACGGCTGAGAAGATGGCTACACCGATAGAGAAGTTTGATGCCCAGAAGAGCGTCTTGCCATCCTCCGAGCATGCCTGACGCACCTCGTCGCCATGCTCTTTCATCCAACCTGTAGAACCACTCACCACCTTTACACCAGCCTTCCAGGCTTTCAGATAATTGCCATAGGCAGCCTGAGGGGCAGTAAACTCAATGGCGACATCTGCAGATGCGAACTCGGGAGAGTCGAAGTCCTGCTGGTTGTCGATGTCAATAATACTCACAATCTCATGACCACGGTCAAGGGCAATCTGCTCAATCATCTTACCCATCTTTCCGTAGCCGATTAAAGCTATTTTCATAATTAATTCGAATTAAAACGCTGCAAAGATACTGCTTTTTCATCATAATCTCATGAAATTCAACACAAAATAACCAAAAAGACGCATAATATTTGTACATTTTAAAATAAAGTCCTACTTTTGCACCCGCAAAGAAAGCATTAAAATCTATTTCAGGATATGAGAAAAACTATTTTTGATTTATTGGACCGTAAGGGTTCTCTCCCCGTAAGTATGCTGACTGCTTATGACTATCACACAGCCTGCACCATCGACGAGGCTGGCATCGACATGATCTTAGTAGGCGACTCTTTAGGAAATGTGATGCTGGGGTATGAAAACACGCTGGCTGTCACAGTGGAAGACATGATTCATCACGGCAAGGCCGTCTGTCGTGGAGCCAAACAGGCCTTTGTGGTCATCGACATGCCATTCATGTCCTACCAGACCTCCGTCGAAGATGCTGTACGTAATGCAGGGCGAATCATGAAGGAGACCAACTGTCAGGCAGTAAAACTGGAAGGTGGCGTGGAATATGCCGACCGTATCAAGGCCATTGTAGAGGCAGGCATCCCCGTTGTAGCTCATATCGGGCTGACCCCCCAATCAGTGAATGCCATGGGAGGATATAGGGTACAGGGCAAGTCGCTGGAACAGGCACAAAAGCTTCTGGCTGATGCCAAGGCTGTAGAAGAGGCTGGTGCTTTTGCCATCACCCTGGAATGTGTGCCCGAGGCTCTGGCCAAGATGATTACCGAACAGACAAGTGCACTAACCATCGGTATCGGTGCAGGAAAATATTGCGACGGTCAGGTGTTGGTCTATCAGGATATGCTGGGCTATAACGACGGCTTTATACCCAAGTTCGTGAAGCAATACGCCAACCTGCACAGCGTCATGCTACAGGCATTCAAGGAATACAAACAGGAATGCGAACTCCGCACTTTCCCTGAAAATAGCAGAACCTACTCCATCAAAGAGGAGGTTTTAGAAGAACTTTTTCAACCAGAATTAGCATATTAGGATAAAGACATGAAAGTTGTTAAGACAGTAAAGGAGGTTAGAGAGATTGTTTCAGGATGGAGAAAAGAGGGTCTTTCTGTAGGACTGGTGCCTACGATGGGATTCCTGCATGAAGGACACCAGAGCCTGATTCGTAAATCGGCAAGCCAGAACGACCGTACGGTGGTATCTGTATTCGTAAACCCCATTCAGTTTGGTCCCAACGAGGATCTGGAGGCTTATCCACGCGACCTGAACCACGACATGAAAGCCGTTGAGGAAGCTGGGGGAGACTTGATATTCAACCCAGAGCCTGCCGAGATGTACCCTGGTCACTTTACGTCGTTTATCGACACGACAGAGACCACCGAGCTTCTCTGTGGCGCTGTGCGTCCCATCCATTTCCGCGGTGTCTGTACGGTGGTAGGCAAGCTCTTTAATATCGTAGGCCCCGACCGCGCCTACTTCGGACAGAAGGATGCCCAGCAGTTGGCTACGGTAAAGCGTTTCGTCCGAGACCTGAACTTCCCCATCGAGATTGTGCCCTGCCCCATTGTTCGCGAGGACGACGGACTGGCCAAGTCAAGCCGTAACACCTATCTGAATCCTGTAGAGCGCCAGGCAGCCCTGATTCTCTCAAAGAGTCTAAAGAAAGGTAAGGAGGCTATCGAGGCTGGTGAACGCGACTCGCAGGCTGTGATTCAGATTATCAAAGAGAATCTCGAGACAGAACCGATGGCGCGTATCGACTACGTGGAAGTGGTAGATTTCGAGAATATCCAGCGTACCGCAAAGATTGAGGGCGAGGTGCTGGTTGCCATCGCCGTCTATATTGGCAAGACCCGACTGATCGACAATTTCATCGTTAATATATAATAAGGTATGAACATCACTCTGCTGAAGGCAAAGATTCATCGTGCTGTGGTAAAGCAGGCAGACCTTGACTATGTGGGTAGCATCACCATCGACTCCAGACTGCTGCGCGAGTCGGGCATCCTGGAATATGAGAAGGTAGAAATCGCAGACATCGACAACGGCAGTCGCTTCGAGACCTATGCCATTGCAGGCGAGGAAGGGTCTGGTATCATCTGCCTGAACGGTGCTGCAGCCAAATGTGTCAACGTGGGCGACAAGGTCATCATCATGGCCTATGCCCAGATGACACCTGAGGAGGCCAAAGCCCACAAGCCGACCGTCATCTTTGTCGACGACAACAACCAGATTGTCCGCAAAGCCAATTACGAGAAACATGGACTGTTAAAAGAGCAGTAGTTAATATTGAATAGTAAGATGCTTACAGGAAAGACCATCGTACTGGGCGTTACGGGAGGCATTGCTGCCTATAAGAGTGCCAACCTGGCCTCGATGCTGGTGAAGCTGAATGCCGATGTGCATGTCATCATGACCCACAACGCCACACACTTCATCACCCCAATGACGTTTGAAACACTGACGAACAACAAGTGCATCGTCGACACCTTCGACCGCAACTTCTCGTTCGATGTCAAACATATATCACTGGCCAAGAAGGGCAATCTCTTCGTGGTGGCTCCCTGTACCGCCAATGTAATCGGCAAACTGGCCCATGGCATCTGCGACGACATGCTCACCACCACCATGCTGGCCACCAAGGCACCCAAGCTGATTGCGCCAGCCATGAATACCGGTATGTGGGAGAACCCCATCCTGCAGGATAATCTGCTGAAGCTTAAGGGCTATGGCTATCATATCATCGATCCCATCATCGGACGTCTGGCCTGCGGTGATACGGGTACTGGAAAAATGAACTCCGAGGAGGTGATAGTTGAGCACATCCTGACGTTTTTGGCCAAGGAACACGACCTGAAGGGCAAGCGATTCCTGATTACAGCTGGTCCTACACAAGAGGCTATCGACCCTGTGCGATATATCACCAACCACTCTTCAGGCAAGATGGGCTACGCCATAGCCAAGATGGCCCGACTGCGTGGCGCTGAGGCGACGCTGGTTTCCGGGCCTGTCAACATCAGGCCTTTCGAGGGTGTGGATGTGGTGCCAGTGGTTAGTGCCCAGGATATGTTCCAGGCTGTTACAAGCCGTAGCGGCGAGGCCGATGTGGTGATTATGTGCAGCGCTGTGGCCGACTATACCCCCGCCGTCTATTCTGACCAAAAAGTGAAGAAACACGATGACGAGATGGCCATCCTGCTTACTCGCACTCAAGACATCTTAGGTTGGCTTGGCGAGCATAAGTCTGCCAACCAGACATTGGTCGGATTCTCGATGGAAACGGAGAATTTGATTGAAAACTCGCGTGCCAAGCTCCTTAAGAAACACGCAGATTTGATTTGCGCCAACTCTATCGCTGGTGGCCAGACAGGTTTTGCCGTCGATACCAACAAGGTGACGCTCATCACCAACGAGACGGTAACCGAGCTACCTTTGTGCTCTAAAGAAGAAACAGCCGACAAGATCCTTGATTTCATCGCAACTCTTTCCTAACATGCACATTCTGATAGATATCGGCAATTCCACCGTTGTCATCGCTCTGGCAGATAGCAAGGGTGACATCACAGCTACATGGCGATTCAAGACCAAGAAGGAAGAGACGGCCAGTTTCTTCCGCTACGAACTTCGTCAAGGCTTCCGCAAATACGGTGTTGAGACTGACAACATTGAAAAAATTACCATTTCATCGGTAGTACCTGAGGTGAATGATGACATCTCGCAAGCCGTATTCGACCTGACAGGCATCACACCCCACTTCTTCTCGATTGCCGATGCTGAGGGTACTATCACCATCGACGTGGAGTCACCATCTCAGTTAGGCAAAGACCGCCTGGCTGATGCCATCGGCGCCGCCAAGTGCTATGGTGTGCCTGCCATCATCATCGACTTTGGCACAGCTACCACGCTGGGCGTCATCGATGAAAACGCGCATTTCCTGGGTGGCATGATCATTCCTGGCGTTAAAACCGCTCTCAGCGCCCTCAGCACCCGTGCCTCACAACTCTCTTCCATCACCATCGAAAAACCTGCCCATTTCATCGGTCGCAACACGCTCGAGTGTATGCAGAGTGGTATCCTCTATGGAACCTCCACGATGATCGACGGACTCATCGATAAGATTCTCCCCACACTCTCAGGCGATGTTCATATCATCGCCACTGGAGGGATGGCCAATACCATCGTCCCCCATTGCACACACCAGATCACAATCGACGAATTCTTACTCTTCAAAGGTCTTTTCAACGCAACCCATCAGGAATGAAAATCGTAATTATTGGTTCAGGCAATCTGGCCACACACCTCTCCCTCGCCCTGAAAGCAGCAGGCGAGGAAATCATCCAAGTCTATAGTCGTACAGAGGATCATGCCAAGGAGCTGGCAGGCAGACTGGGCTGTAATCACACGACGAATCTCGATGAAATCGACAAAAAGGCCGATATTTACATTCTGTCTGTGAAGGATGATGCCATTAGCCTGATAGCTGATTCTATCTGCCACCAATGCCCTCATGCCCTGTTTGTGCATACGGCTGGTAGTGTGCCCATGAACATCTTCAAGGGGAAAGCCAATCATTATGGTGTGCTCTATCCCATGCAAACCTTCTCCAAAAGCCGAAAGGTTGATTTCCATCCTATCCCTTGTTTCATCGAAGCCTCCAGCGATGAGGATTTATCGATTATTCGTTCTCTCGCAGAAAGCATCTCAGACCATGTGGTAGACTGTGATTCCGAGAAGCGCAAGAAACTTCACTTGGCTGCCGTCTTCGCCTGCAACCTGACGAACCATTGCTATCGCTTGG
>Ga0247610_10005508_pt1 | contig 13324 bp, 10 predicted proteins | sample 174DNAGHGhighgp2_FD_193483 | JGI IMG/M metagenome (GOLD analysis project Ga0247610, IMG submission 193483) | Sheep rumen microbial communities from Palmerston North, Manawatu-Wanganui, New Zealand - 1742 DNA GHGhigh gp2 | ecosystem: Host-associated > Mammals > Digestive system > Stomach > Rumen...
TTTCTAAACTACTTCTAGCCGTTCCTCCTCTTTGATATACGTTCACTTTATATCTCTCATCAAATGTCGGAAGAACATGTTTTTCTATCTCTTTTTGAACTATTCGTTTTAAATCTTCTATAGTTCCCCCGTTAGAAACAACTGTCTCTTTTTTAGCTTTGGCTTTTTTCATAAACTTTAATGCATATGGGGTATCTACAACCTTTAGTTCATCTACGTCAGCACCATCTCTTTGCTTTAAGGCTCTTCTTCTCGTAACAAAATCTCTTTGTATAGTATATAGTTCTGCTATCTTTCCTTTCAAAAATTTATGTGTACCTATTGCCCAATCATCTATTACAACACATTCTATTCCACTTCTTTTGTATTCTTCCAAAAGATGTTCCATTTCTGGTCTAATTAGAATGCTTCTTATTTTCATAAGCATATTAAATAAAAGTTTATTGCCATAGAACAATTTCTTAGCACCCAGTTTTAATGTAGGGTTTTGCTCATCACTACTTTCTTCTTTCCTAGATCTTGATTTATCTAAGAATGCTCCAAAGTATTTTTTCTTAACATGTGAGACTAAATCATCTACATGTATTACTCTTACTGATTCTTTTTCTTTCCAAAAGTTTGAAAATGTAGTTTTACCACTACCGCTACTTCCTGTTACACCAACAATTTTCATTATTGTAACCCCTTATAAAAATTCTTAAAATCTTAAAAACTTTTATCTTTTGGTACTTTTAATTACTTTTGTTCCTCTTTATTCTCCTTTGTTCTTTTAAAATTAGGCCATATTACCCTATTTGTTCCTATATAATCATCTATTATTCCTGTATATAATACTAAATACGCTATTGTTAAAAAGAATCCAGCTAAAACATCTGATGTATAGTGTACTCCTAAGTATATTCTACTCATTCCTATTAATACTATTAATATTGATAGCAATACTATTTCTGTTATTTTTATTTTTTTATTGTTTACTTTTTTATAAATTAAATAAATTAAGAATCCATAAAATGCCATACTACCCATTGAATGTCCAGATGGAAATGAATATCCTCTCTCATCAATTATTCTATATTCAATAGGTCTTGGTCTTTGAACAATTCTTTTCAATCCTTGATTTATTAATCCTACTAATCCTAAATTTAAAAATATTGAAAAAGCTATTCTCTTATCTCTAAAGTATAAACAGCTACATATAACAAGCAAAACAATAACTATTGGCCCACCGAATTGTGTTATTACTTTTGCAATAGGTGTAATAGTATCGTTTATTAAGTATTTTGATATATAATAATAACCTTTAATATCGCGCTCCATTATTTCTTTAGCTAAGACATTTTCTGCAATCTCTAAAAATAGAATCACAAATATTAGTATTAGTATTTCTCTATAATGCCTTTTTATAAAAGATATAAATTTTTCTATCATTTGTTCTCCAATTTCTACCAAAGTTTTATTATTGAATGAAGTTCTTTTTCATCATTTGATTTTATAGTTACATAGCTTACGCCATCAATCTCTTCATATAAAACTTTAACTTTTTCTCCAAGTTTTATTTCTTTTTTGTATGTCACTTCAAAGTTATCAAATTCTTCTTTTCCTTCTGGAAGAATACTATAAGCTATATCCATATAATAAATATTATGTAAGTGATCATTTATATCTATCATGCTATTTGTTATTGTATAATCTATTTTTTTCTTATATGTTGTTGGTTCAATAATTTTTGCGAATTTTTCGTTTTCAAATACTCTTTCTTCTTCCGCATGGTAATTATCTATAATACCTGTAAAATCACGAACAATTTTGCCTGTTGAAGCTTCTAGCAATAGCCATCTAGAAGTTGCAATTGCAACTTTTTCATTTTTCTCATTATAAATGTTGAAATCACGATATGTATATATTTTTTCTACTCCGCTAGACCATGTCTCAACCCTTATTGTCTCATCATATTTAGGTCTTTTAAGTACTTTTACTTTCCAATTTATTAATATCCATGTTAAATCTGTTTTAGGAATATCAGTTATACCAAAACCAGCCATTTCAGAATGTATACACGCTACATCTTCTAGTGCAGCTAAGATACCTGTGTTTGTTATATCTAGATTTTTGTTAATATCTCTTATTCCTATATAGTTATTATGTTCTACTCTCATATTACTTCTCCCTTGTTTAAAACAACAAAATTATATCATAACACGGGTTTCATTTCAACTTTTATAGTTATTTAAAAAGTGAAGAGGAGGCGCCACTGTACCGCCTCCTCTATGTTGGTTTAGAGCATTCCCAACTGTTTGTCAACTTTCAAAAGTTATACGCCATCTTCAAAGGCCCTGTCACCATGCCTTCGATTGTATCATGCGGAATACCTGAAAACGCGTGCATCAGCTGTCTCCAGCAAGCATTGTCTTCCGGCTCAGCAGGATAAACGAAAGTACCTCTATGGAACGGAACCGGGATGTTCGTATTGGCGGTAAAGCCAGCATCTTCAGCAGCCTTGATAAGTCGCTCATATCCGCCACACACAGGTGTTACATAAAAGTAACCATCCATGACAAAGGCGAATCTGCTGTTCTCACAATTGTACTGCCTGTCCCATCCCTCTATTTCTGACAGGGTAATGTTGATCTGCTCCGTTTTTCCCGTCGTCTGATTGAATGTAACCATACCAGGGTAGATTGCCAGAGATCTTCTCTTAAGGTCTTCAATGTTCATTTACATACCTCCTGTTCAAATCACCAGTGGGTCTACAAACGGGAATGCTCGTATATATAAAAGCAAAAAAGCTTAGCTGAATTATATCACAATTATTGGATTATGTAAATCATTTTCTCATGAATTTACAACTCATTTTAAAAAAAGCGAGAAAAATCATTAGTTTTTCAATATTTTTTAGTATAGTTATAAGAATTGTTTACATAATATAGTCTTTTTGACAAATGTGTTTGTTCTCTCAATCCATTGATATACTAGTATTCTGTGTTCTTATTGTATGTGTGAAATTTGATTTTTATGTAATATGGTGTTATAATATGATTAGGAGGTTTTAACCAATTTTTTATCAACCTATTTACACTAGTTTACTAAGTAGTAACGACGAATTCACATAAGCAATGGAAAGGACAAGAAAAATGAAGAAGACAAGACGGACAGAAGAAGGCACATTGGAAAGAATTTTAGACTGGCTTGAGCCATTCATTATTTTTTTCCTTGGTGTCCTGATTGCTATCATCACCTTCCCGTTTAAGTTTTTGAAGCGCTGCTTCAAATTCGCCAGACGGCATTGGGTTTTATCATGTGTCGCACTTATTATCGGCCTTGCGCTTTTTGTGTTAGTTGCAGATTCCTGCTCTGACGCTAGCCTCGTTGCAAATGCTGCATCTTATGAAGACTTTATTCAGCCCGAATACCATAAAGAACTTATTTCTTCTGGATTTTCTGCTGAATCTGAAGCTTCCAATAATGCAGAAACTTTATTTGCATCCGATACCGCGAAGATGATTCCTGATACGCAATCAGATTCCAAAGATGTAACTTCTACAGAAGACTGTGGTGAATCCACAAAACAAACTACCGCACCAGAAACTGTTACGACCGAAGAGAACTCTGAAGTTGAAACTTTGACTCCGGATAATCAAAGCTCTTCCCCCTACATACTCGCTAGTAGCGAGAATCAAGAAACTGTTAACGATTCTGTTGATGCAGGTGAAGCACCTTTAGTCTCTGACGACCCAACAGTTGTCGTTCTTGATGGTTCTTCTATTGGTTTTGAATCTTCTGAGGATACTTCAACTTCTGCCTCAACTGAGTTTGAGAATACGGAAGTTCTTGATAACACCCCCGAAGACAATACCATCACTGAAGAAACTGAAGAAAGCGAAGTACTTGTTGAAACTGAGACAGTTGATGTTTCAACTGCTGTGAGCACTGCCGTAGTTGCCGACGAAGAAGCTTCAGACGAAGTTACCGAGTCTTCAGACTCCGACTGGACCAACGATGAAATTTCTCGTATTGCTGCTGACATGGGTTATTATTCTGACTTAGCTCCTATTGCTATTGCCGGGATGAAAGTTCTTGTCAACGAATATGGGTATACTCGTGAGGGTGCCGCTGGTTTAATAGGCAATACCTATGCCGAAGCAACCTATTTTGTCGGAGCCGATAATGGAGCCCACTTTGGTATCTTCCAGTGGGATTACGACGACAGGTGGCCCAAAATCGCGTCTTATCTCGAAGAAGTTGGATGTATTCGTACCTCGCGTCACGATGACTATTCCAGCCTTTCTCTTGAAGAACAGATAGACGTATTTCGGTGGCAACTGAGAGCATCTCAGGATTCTACAGATGCTCAAAACTATCAAGAGACAATCTCTTTCTGCCGTTCTACATATGATGCTCAGGAATCAGCCAACCAGTGGAGAATCTACTACGAAGGCTGTGGAGATCAAGCAGCACAGGCCAGAAGAGATGCTGCTGTGAGGGTTCTGAACCTTTACAACGCATTGTACTCTTTCTAAGAAAATTGAATATTGTTTGTTCCAAATAAGAAAACGGAGGCGAGTGAATACTCGCCTCTGTTTTCTTATGCCTAATTCTCTTCAAAATAAAAAATGAAGAGTTAAAAACTCTTCATTAATTAATTTCATATTTAATTATTATGCATGCTTCATTTTTAGTAAATCTAATACAGCTAATCCTATCTTCTCTCCTTCGCCTTCATATGGCCATTCGTTTATTGAATATCCAGGATTATCATTTATTTCTATTATAGAGTAATTGTCTTTTTTGAAGTCTTCGATAATAATATCAACACCACATATTTTTGCATCAAATGCTTTTGAAGCTTTTTCTGCAATCTTTTTAAATTTGGCTGGCATTGTATAAGTATAATCTATAGATTCACCACCAGTAGAAACATTTGAATTTGTTCTTAAGAATATTCTCTTTCCTTTTGGAATTACACTTTCAAATGTTAATCCTTGAAGTTTTAAATACTCTGTAACTGGTTCATCAACTTTTACTGGTGATCCAGTTAAAGCATGCCATGGTTCTTTGTTTTTAATTTCAATTAATTCTTTAATACTAGATTTTCCATCTCCAACAACACTAGCTGTTCTTCTATGAGCAACACTCAAGCACTTACCATCAATAACTAAAAATCTATATTCCATACCTTTTGCATATTCTTCAACCAATAAGTTATTGTCAAACTTAAACGCATACTCAATAGCTTTCATTATTTGAGCTTTAGTTGCTGGTTTTGAAAATACTGTAATACCAGTACCATAATTTGTATTTCTTGGTTTTATAACTACTTTTTTATTATAGAATGGACTAACAAGTGCATCTAAATCTTCCTTATCCATATCTTTTTCAAGAAGGATAGCTTGTGGACAATTTAATCCTTGAGATAACATTATTTGTTTTGATGTATATTTATCGTCTGTTATTATTGGGAATATATAATTGTCTCTGTCTGTCTTGTTACCTTCTATAATAAATTCTTTATGGCCTTTAGAATAAAACTCTACTATACTTTTAGCTTCATTTAAAACCTTATAGTCTATACCATGAGCTAATGCATCTTTTATACTACATACAGATTCAGCAACTACTTTTTTATATTTTGTTAAACTATATCTTAAAGCATAGCCTTTTTCTCTATGTTCAATAGCTAATTTTATAAGAGCATCTTTAGATAGAGCTTCTTCTTCTTTTATTCTGTTTTTATCTTCATATATTTTCTTAGTAGCATCTTGAGCTTTTAATCTATATAATCTACTATACTTAGATACTTTAGATAAAGCCTCTTTTAATGTCATTTTATCGAATTTTTCTGACATTAATGTAAAGATTGTCGCAACTAACACAAGTACATCATCTTCTGATATACCATCTTTTTCTTTATAATTTTTTCTTATCTTAGATATTACAAAACCGTGCTTAGTAGTTTTTAATGAAATATCTCCATAAATTCTTTCATATAAAACTTTAGCTGTCTCAAAGTTTTTCTTTGCAATTTTCAAAGCATCTTCCATATTTTGGGGAAGTTTTTTGCTAACTGTTCTAATTTCCTTATAATAATCAGGGTCTATATCAACAGTAATTTTATTATAAGCTTGCATAGTATCATTATAATTTGATACTGGCCATAATACTTCTTTCATATTGTACATCTCTAAGTATACAACATTATAAATCTCTTCTAATTTTGTATTAGCATCATTTACAGATGTTGAATTTGGAGATGATATAACAAATATGCTATCTGTATTTTCTTTTGATGTAATAAAATCATTTTGAGTTTTGTTACCAAATGCTTTTGGGAATGACTTTCTAGAAATTGTTCCATTCTCATTACATCTTATACTTTCTGTAGTAATTTTTATATTAAGTTTTTCTTGTTTCATTTTATTTACTCCTAACACTAAAAGTTCCCAATAGATTCAACATATTCTAATCTTGGTAACTCTGGAATTCTATCGTTTCCGCTTGCTGTGTCTCCAATTTCTAGAATTACACTTTCTGCATCAAAAGGAATTAGGTCATGATAAATAACCTTTTTATCCTTAATGATATTTTCGAATCTATTCATTTCCTTAGTATTCTTAACAATAACATTATTTAAATCTTCCAATAATGATTCTTTCTTACAATTCAAGTAATTAAATGTTATCTTTTTATCGAAAATAGTCTTATCTGTATCGCCGAAGTCTACTTCACAAATAAATGTTGGAGCTTCTGCTAAAGAATTATCATAATTTCTAATCTCGTAATATCCCGGAATAAATAATCTTGTGTTGATTCCCTCTTCCTTAAGAGTATTAACTGCCTTTAAAGCTGCACCGATAGAATTAACGTTTCTACAATCCACTTCAAATATTAATCTGACTTTTTTCTCTTTGTTAATCTCATATGCTGTTTTAATGGCAGATTTATAAAGCTCTTTTCCTATACCTTTAATTCTAATTTGTCCATCATCAGTATTTCTTTTTGTCAAGATACCTGTAACTGATAGAACGTTTTCATTTCTAGTAGGAAAATAAGGATCATCTTCGATACATTTATTGTTCTCATATTTAATTGTTGCAGTTCCTAATATATCATTTGTACCATCTTCTGATTTTCTTGATGCAAGTAATACCGGATATCTTTGTATATTGTTTAATATATTAGATATATTTGGAATATGCATAAAGTCTTTATTTCCAACAAAATTGTCATCATAAAAATAAGCTAAATTAAAGATCATATCTCTAATTTCTTCAGCTTTATGAATTGTTTGGAATAAATAAAATCTTGTTCCGTTAGCTTCTTTGTTATTCTTAGTGAAATCTTTGGTAACTGCATCCATCTCACTATTATAATAACTAAGAAGCTTTTGTTTGACTACTTCCTCTTTAGAAGCATTGCTCATTCGGGGTTTCGCCTTTCTCTTTTTCATAATTATTGATCTCCTTTTTTACGTTAGTAGTAAATATATAAAGTCGATTAATTATGTTTAAAATGGTTATATACCACTACATATTCATAATACTAAGATTTATGTCAAAAAGCAAATTTGAAATTTTTTGAAATATCTTACAATTACTTAATTATTCTTAATTAAATAAATCCGGAAATACATCTAATCATAGCCGCATATACAAAAATCTCTTTTTTTCTCGTTTTTTCACCCAAAAAGGCTGTTTGATTTTGCTTTAAAATTTTGTTTCTGCTGCAGATCAATGAAATTGGCATAGCAAAACGCTGTATTCTACAATTTATATAGAATACAGCGTTTATTACTTTTATATTTTATTAATTATTTTCTCTTTCTTCTATAAATATAGATTATTACTCCAGAAATAATAATTATTACAGGAACAGCAAATATTATAGTTAATACTATATTATTTTGTTTATCTGTTGGAGTATATGTTGCAGATCCCATATCTTTTCTTATAGAAATGATATTCTCATTTCCTGCTAAATTATTAAATGCATTTAATACGAAATCTTTATTTCCACCTAAAGCAACTAAAGGTGCTGATGGATTGATTACTTCTACTGTATAGTCAGATGCCATTGTTGATGTACCAACCAAAATAAGATTTGATAGGTTCTCATCTGATGAGTCTTCTATCTTATTTGGGTCTAATCTTTTTGTTAAACGAGCAGCTATATCATATTGAGCTTGTGTTGCACTTGCCATATCTTGAGCTGGATTTTCTGTTAAATTAGTAATCAACTTAGCTTCATCAGAAGTGAATAATAATTGTGTTTTTGTTACATTTAATTCCTTTAATTTTTCATCACTCTCATATTGAATTGCTTGTGGATAAATTAGCCACATTAGTTTTCCTGATGTATACAATTCTTTTGTCACTGCATCAGTATAATTAATATGTGGATTAAAGATATATGGATATCCATCAACAGCATAGTCAGAATTTTCTTCTACTAAATATCCGTTTACTACCTTAGCACCATACATATCTAGTATTTTTTGGAAATTTGCTAAGCTTACGTTGCTTGCTAATGTATCAAAACCTATATATAGGTCTCCACCTTTATTAATATAATCTGTAACAGCTTGAACTTCATTATCTAATAGGTCTGATCTTGGGCTTGCGAAAACTAATACATCACAATCATCAGGAATTCCTTGTGTTGCAATATTTAAGTCTTGAGCTTGTAGAACTTCAAATTCAAATAATGTATCTAAGTATACTAGTCCATTCTCTCTTGAGAATTCTTCATGTCCAGTTACAAAGTATACATTTGGTTGGTTTTCTTCAGCTAAACGCAATAGTGTGTTTGTCATAACTTGTTCTGTTGTATCTACTTGTTGACCAGTTGTATAGTCATAAGTATAGAATTCTGAACTATCAACTAATCTCTTGTGATCACCAGATACAACTATTAATACTTGATATCCTGAAGCAGCTTCACCAACTAAGTTGTATTCTGTTGCTAAATCAAGATTAGATTCAGGAGTAAGTTCTGTAACTTTGATTTTTTCATTTATATCTGTATATTTTTTCAACAATTCTACAACTACAGATTTTTCATCAAAACCAAAATAGTAAATAGTTATATCTTGGTCTATCTTTTTAACAGCTTCTGCTGATTCATCAGAAATTGAATATAGTTTATTAGCTGTCAAGTCAAAATCTGGTAAATCTAATTTATTAATTCCATATGATATTACTATATAAATTGCAACTAGTAATAATCCAATTATCCATGTTTGAATTGTTCCAACAAACATCTTTTTTCTGAATAATAGAGATAGTTTTTCTGAGAATTTAGGTTTACCATTATTATTTTTTTCTTTGATAGGTTTCTCAACCTTTTTGGCTTCTTCTGTAGTAGGTTCTTTATCTTCCTTTACTTCTTCAGCAACAGGTTCTTCAGGAACAGTTTCAACAACTTCTTCTACTTTTGAAGCATTCTCTTCTGTAATAACATCTTCATTTTCATCTATATTTTTAATAACTTCAGGCTCTTGATTATTTTTATTAGCGTTTGAGTTATTATTCTTTTTATTATGCTTTTTACTCATTTCTATCCCCTTTCCTATCTTGTGCTCTTTCTTCTTTGTAAAGATACCATAGTTAAACAAATCATCAAAGCTATAAATGAGATAAATGAAATTAACTCAGATATTAAAATTCTTCCAAAGATATAGTTTCTAAATTTGTCTACTAATGATACCTGTGCAAAAATATTAGATAATATTGGAATATTTCCATAAGGTAAAAACCACATTCCCATAAAAAATGCTATAGTAAGAACAAACGCAACAATTTGGTTGTCTGTTACAGATGAAGCAAACATTCCAAATGAAACATAAGCCATACTTAATAGTAAGAATCCTCCCATTGTATTAAGTGCAACTGCAATTGAAGGTTCTCCGAAGAATTTAAGTATTGCCAAATACATAAACATAAATAATTCAGTAATTATTATGATTATAGTAGCAGCAAAAAACTTTCCAAATACTATAGATGCAACACTTCTAGGTGATGTTAATATTAATTGTTCTGTACCACGTCTTCTTTCTTCTGCAAACATTCCCATAGTTAAAACTGGAACTACGAATGTTAGAATTGTTGATCCATCATAGAACAAATACTCAAAGTTTACTATTCTTTGATATAGTATTGATGTTGCAAATATAAAACTAAATAATAATAGGAATACTCCTATAAAAATATATCCTGCTGGAGTTAATAAATAACTCTTAAGTTCTTTCTTCAATATAGCAAACATTATTTATCCCCTCCTTCTTTTTCTTCTTTTTTAGCTTCTTTCTTAGCTTCTTTAGCAGCTTTCTTTCTAGCTTTTTCTTCTTTAATAGCTTGTTTTCTCTTCTCTTTTTCTTCTTTTTTATTTTCTAAGTCTTCTCTTAGGGAATCGATTTCACTATTATATATTTCTTTTTCTATTTCTCTTTGAGATTTTTCTGGTCTATCTTGGATTATAGAAATAAATGCATCTTCTAGTGATCCTTCTTCCTCTTTCATCTCTAAAATAATAATTTCATTTTTAGCACATGTTGAGAAAATTGCTTTCTTAATATCACTAATATTCTTATTTGAATCAATTGTTACTTCATATGTAGAAGATTTTTCATCTTCATTTACATGAGATAAAGTTATTTCTTTTATTCCTTTAACTTCACCTTTGATAGATTCAAATTTTGAATTCATATCATCGACTGTTATTGATAATAATTTACCATTGCTTTCACCAGCCATTCTCTCTAGGTTTTCTGGTGTATCAACAGCAACAATTTCGCCTTTATCGATAATAATAACCTTATCACAAATTTGGCTAATCTCAGATAAAATGTGTGAGCTTATAAATACTGTGTGTTCCTTTGCAAATGATTTAATTAGATTTCTAATCTCAACTACTTGTTTAGGATCAAGGCCTACTGTAGGTTCGTCTAATATTATTAATTTTGGACCTCCAACTAGTGTTCCAGCTAAACTTACTCTTTGTTTGAAACCTCTTGATAAATTTTTTGTTAAGTTATATTGAACTGTAGTTAATCCTGTCTTTTCAATAATATCCTCAACTGCTTTTTTACGTTCTTTCTTTGGTACTCTTCTTAGTTCTGCCATATATTTTATGAATTCTCTTACTGTTAATTCATAATATAATGGTGTTCCTTCTGGCATATATCCAATTTGAGCTTTTGCTTTCTTTGGATGTATGTCAATATCATAACCACCTACTTCTACTGTTCCGCTTGTTGCTTCAATAAAACCTGTGATTATGTTCATAGTAGTTGACTTTCCTGCACCATTACGACCAAGGAAACCTACTATTTCGCCATCTTTGACTTCGAAGCTAACATTTCTAAGTGCATAGAAATTTCCATATTTTTTTGTAACGTTTTCTACCCTAATCAAAGTCTTTTCCTCCTTTTAAAACTTTCGTTTAAATATTATATATATAACCTTAAAATAATATTAAATATCTTAAGGAAATAATCTATTTTTGTTTTGCAATCAATGCTTTAATCTTTATGTTTTCTTCTGAAAACATTTTCTCGTGTTCAGTCATAATATTTTCTTCAAATATTGGCTCTACATGCAAATCATATGTTTTATTAACAATTTCAAATCCAGACTCTTCAAAATATTCCAAACTAACATCGAATAATTCATCAGAATCAGTCTTGAAATAAATATCTGCATCTTTACTTAAGAATTGTTTATATTGTTCTAATTGACGAGTATGAGTAAGTCTTCTCTTATTATGCTTTTTCTTAGGCCATGGATTGCAGAAATTAATATATAGTCTATCTATTTTATCTTCTTCTCCAAATACTTCAGAGATTTGTTCAACATTTGCTCTTATTAAGAAAAGGTTTTCTGGATATTCATTATTATATGCTGCCTCTATGTTTCTTTTTGAAAGGCCTAGCATTGCTTCTATCATATCAACAGCAATATAGTTTATATCTCTATGATTTGAAGCAAGTGTAGCAACAAAAATACCTTTTCCACATCCAAGTTCTACAAATAATGGTTGATCTTTTTTAAACTTTTTTCTCCATTCATTTTTAAAAACTTTTGGATCATCTATATAAAATGCTGAATTATCCAATTCTTCTCTAGCCCATTTTTTTCTTCTAATTCTCAATTTTTTGCTCCTAATTTAGTGAACTTTATAAGTATCTCTATACATTTTCTTTGAGAAAACAACTTCTCCATCTCTTTCGTATACTCTATATGAATCTATAACAATACTATTTGAGGTTTTCTTTATAGTCTTAGTAGTTAAATAAATATTGTCATAATCGTCACTTTTTCTTAATCCATATATCTTAACTCGACATGTTCCATCGCTAACAGCAGCTTCTATCTTTATTGGATAATCTCTTGAATTAATAAATTTAAAATCAGTAGACCCCCATGCAACTGTAGCATCTTTTCCACCACCGACATATGAAGGTATAAACATATGGTTTCTTCTTTGAGTTATTTCCATATTAGCTTTTATTGCTGCATTATATAATGTTGTAGTAACTTGGCAAATACCTCCACCAACACCATCAACTACAGCACCGTCTTGATATATAGCAGCTTCTTTATATCCAGCAGAAATAGTTCTTTTACCAACTACTTTGTTATATGAAAACTCTTCACCAGGCATAATAACAGTACCATTGATCTTTCTAGCTGCTAGTCTTAAGTTTGTTGTTCTATCTGGATTATTAACATAGTCCGTAGAAAATGATCCCAAAAGATCTGGAAAAGCTTCTTTTCCTAAATCATTGACTGTAACATCAGCTCTACTATAATCAAGTCCTATTACATACTCTTCTTTGAGTGGATCCTCATCTATTTCTGCTTGAAGTCTTCCTTGATCAAAATCAACCCCAACTACATCTGGATAAACAGCATATGGGTCAGTTGTAAAATAAGCATTTTCTCTTTCTCTATATACTTCACCATGAATTGCAGCAACATCTATCTTGTCTGGATATGTAGTATATGTTGGTATATCAATAACCTTCTTTGAATATGAAATGTCTTGAATCGCTGAAGCTATAGTTTTCTCTATTTGTTCATATTCAATTCCAACGCCATTTACACCATTTGTAACTATCAAGTCTCCATCTTCAATGTAATAGGATGGTTGTTGTAGTTGATCAGGCAAATCCGCTTCGATTTTTTGTAAGAAATCTTTTAAAGCTACCTTATTGTATTCAAATATTGGTTCTATATTAATGTTATTTACGTATACCTTAAAATAATTATCGAAATCTTTAAATATATTGCCTGATTTTCCAATTTTCAATGCATAATCAACAGAAGCTTCG
>Ga0247610_10005510_pt1 | contig 13323 bp, 13 predicted proteins | sample 174DNAGHGhighgp2_FD_193483 | JGI IMG/M metagenome (GOLD analysis project Ga0247610, IMG submission 193483) | Sheep rumen microbial communities from Palmerston North, Manawatu-Wanganui, New Zealand - 1742 DNA GHGhigh gp2 | ecosystem: Host-associated > Mammals > Digestive system > Stomach > Rumen...
GGAAATCTGCCTTTATATCCGACAGGTTCTTCCACTCTGCCTTTTCTGCGATGTTATACCATCGTTCAAGTGCAGCCTGAGCGTCTCCATGTCCTTCCGAACTATAGAACTCAACTAATCGTCTATGGGATACTATTCTCATGTTCGCTGCAAAATTACACAATTATTTTGAATTTCAAAAGAAAAACGATAAAAAATTCTACTTTTTAGAACTTTTCTTCTATTTTTCTTTGTTATCTCGTAATTTATAGTTATCTTATGCACCGCATAATGCAGAACAGATGATGATACTCTTCTGAGTGAGGGTCGTGATTACCCTCCAGTATGGCTTCAATGATGGCTTTCCCCGACTTGCCGAGGATGTCGCTGATAACGGTATCAACCTTGATGTTCATCAGCACAAGCGACTTTTGCATGTGCTGGACTTCTTTGCCTGCACCTCGGGTACGCAGACCTGCATCTCACCATAGGCGATGTCTATGCCTGCTGCATTAGGATTGACTATCTTCAGCTTCAAGCCATCCTTCGTCCTTTCTTTTTCTGCCTTACGTGCCATATCTCATAACTGTAAAAACGGCAAGTCCGATGCTCCTAAGAATGTGTAGTCTCCTATAAGGTCTCCAACGACCAATTATCACTCTACGAGCAGACGGAACAAAACTGAGTATTGGACTCGAAAGTCCTTTGCCATTTATGGCCTACTTACTTGCCGGTGCAAAGGTAACTATTCTCAGACGAATCTGTAGCGCAGGGATGAAAAATGTTATTTCCCGTTTCGCTCGCGGGGACCAGCGTGGTGAACTGAGTAATTACAAGCATTTCAAACATTACTACGATCCTTACGATAGTTTGGATGTAGAGTGGCAGAATGTAGTATCGAAGGGACATCTCACAATCAGTGAAGTCGTGTCACTTTCCGGCTACACAAAAAGCTACGTTTACCGTCTGGTAAAAGACGGCGTTATTCCATGCATGAATGGAATGAGTGGTAAACAGGTCAGATGGATTGCCTTCATCCATTGGTATTCACATCTACCGGAGACTCCCGCATCCCCCATCGGCGAGGCATCGTTCTCCATCGCTGGCTTGATAAAGCTGACAGGCATGGGAAGATGCTGGCTGCTAATAAGGTTCGTGACGAGATACAATGTCCGATCATACAACGTTGGCTGGCTCAAACGCTACATTTTCAGGGAATCTCAGCAAGTCTGGACGACACATATTCCCTGCGGGCAAACTCCTCAGCGATATAGCTTTTCCCAACACAGCGAGCGCCCTCAATCATATTACCACTCATCACATTTTTGTGCAGTTTATCCCAGATATTTTGTAAATCTCACAACTATCCGTACCTTTGCATCGTCAAACGATGGAGCAGCGAGAGCAGAACCGAATGAATTCGAGTTATGCCGAGTCGACAGAGTAAGACCAAAGGTCAAATGATAAAAATGAAGATGGAAACAGAAAGAATACTATTACGCCCTTGGCAGGATAGCGATGCCGAGACGCTGTTTAAATACGCCAGCGACCCAAAAGTCGGGCCTCGTGCCGGATGGCCACCACATAAGTCTGTGGAAGAAAGTCTGGAGATTATCCGGACTGTGTTCAACGCAGAAGGGATGTGGGCGGTAATATTGAAAGAGTCGAACGAGGCCATAGGCTGTGTGGGCTACCTCCCGGCATCCGCATCAAACCTGAAGATTGCAGAAGATCATGCAGAAGTAGGTTATTGGATAGCCCGTCCATATTGGGGCAAAGGCATCTGTACTGAAGCACTTCAGATGGTCATCGACTATTGTTTTAATGAAAAGGGATTCACTACACTCTGGGGTGACTACTTTCCTTCAAACCAGGCTTCTGGTCGCGTGATGGAAAAGTGCGGTTTTGTAGATACCGGCGAGGAAACATTATGTCCCAACCTGGAAGTGGGCTCAGACTGCCCTGTAAGAGTTATGCAATTGATAAAGAAGTAGTATGAAAAGAACAGTATTATATTTGTTGTTCGCACTGTTGCTAATTAACTGTGGCAGTCAGCCACAGACGCTTGGTGAATTGAAGTCTGAATACATCACTATCGATGATAGTATTCACGTACATTATAAGATAATGAACGGCCAAGCAGATGCTAAAACCATCTGTTTCGTTCACGGTTTTGGCTGTGATATGAACACATGGGAGAAACAGTTCGAGGCATTCCGTGATGAGAAAGACCTGCAACTCGTGTTCATCGACTTGCCGGGCTACGGACAGAGCGATAAGCCTCACGTGGAATACACGCTCGACTTCTTTGCCCATGCCATTGATGAAGTACTGAATAAGAACAGCATCCAAGATGCGGTCTTTGTAGGTCACAGTCTTGGAACGCCCGTATGTCGTCAGACGATGATGGCCACAGGTCACAAAGGCGCATTGGTGGATGTTGACGGTGTATATTGTTTCTACGATGGTACTGAGACACCAGAGTATGTAGAGGCAGTCAATCAGTTTAGCCATGCCTTCGACGGTCCAGAATGCCGCGAAGTCATAACAGGCTTTGTTTCGTCATTGGCTGGTAAGGAGACACCTCAGGAGATTAACGACTATGCCATGTCTGTGATGCCCGAAACGCCCCAATATGTGGCTTCGAGCACGATGCAACACCTTATTGAAAAGAGATGGTGGCCGAATCGTCAGATAACTCAGCCTGCGATGGTCATCTGTACCCAGAACAGCGGTCTTGATCCTGACAACAAGCAGAAGATGCAGCGTCTCTATCCCAACCTCGACTATACTGAACTGACTACTTGCGGACACTTCATCCACATGGAGCAGCCTGATATGTTCAACGAGAAACTGAAGGCTTTCATTGCTTCACAGATGCCCACCAAACAGGCAGGCGATGTACAGATTCTATTTGAGATTCGCCCTGAGGTAAACTACGTTACCCATCTCTACACGCTTGCCAGACTGGGATTCTCTGACGAAGAATACACAGCAAAATATGGCAATACGCTCTCTAAGGCAGCTGTCGATACTTTGCAGAAATACAAGGACTACCTTACGTTCAGACAAGGTGAAGGCGGTATGTTGTCAGGTACATTCTTCTTTATGGTCTCAGCAGAGACATTTGCCAATGCGGACAGTCTCCAGAAAGTGATGGACAAATATCAGGAAATGGCAAAAAGCTATAACTCTCCTGATGAGATCATGAACATAGCCAATGCCATTGCCAAAGTGTATGTCGATAACTATAACCGATACCTCAAGGATGTCTTTCCTCAGACGAAGAAGGATATGGAGGAACGTCAGAATCAGCTCAGCCAACACATGAAGGACCATTCTTTCGTTAAGGATTGGGAGCGCGTTACTGGCTATACTTGGAACAGAGGCGACTATCATTGGCTGTTGTATCGTGCAGGCGCAAAAGGTCCATCTTACAACAACCTGAACGAGAACACCAACACCGTCTATTACAATCAGTATTTGGACTACCAATTGGCCATGTTCAGCCATGAGTTCGGAATTTTCCTGATGCAGGACAGTATTGACCCAATCGTGGATGAGATGAAGGAGTACACTCGCTCGCTTGGCTCTAAGAAGGATTTGACTTACGTACCCTGGAGTGCTTTCGAGAGTCTGGCTTGCTGGTATAATTGCAAGATAGCAGGCAAGAAAACGGAAGATTACCGTAACTTCAGCAATGCCGACGTGAAGACTTTCTGCCAGATCTTTGACCGTCTCTCTGCAACAGGCATCACAGACCCTGCAGAGTTGTATCGTAAAAGTATCATGGAGTATTTGAAATAATTATTACCTATCCCAGTAGTTCCTTCAGTTTATTGACATTGCTGCGCGAAACGGGAATGGTATCGTGACAATGACGCATCACGAGCTGCATGGCATGGGAATTGGAGGAAATTTGTTCCACTTGAGCGAGATTGACCATAAAAGCACGATGACAACGTACTATCATAGGATAAGCCTCAAGTGCATCTTCCATCTGTTTCATCGTGGCACGGAGCATATTGGTATGCGCTTCATTTCCTTGTAGTTTGCAAACCTTGACCGTTGGTCGAGATTGTTCACGCTCGGAAATCAGATCAGGCTCTGATTTCTCTCGCTTACTCACAATCTTGACATAGTTACCAACAGCTTCTATATATAATAGGTCTGAAATCTCGAGGGTTACATGTTCGTTGGTGTTACCTTCGAGTGTTATCTTTGAATCCTGATTAGTATCACCTGCTAAAGTGTCGTCCTCAGTTTGTTGTGGGACTCCTGCGTTTGAATCCTGCAATTTCTTCAGTTGTTCGTTCAGCAGCTTGGTTTCCTCCAGCTCTGCAGACAGATAGCGGCTACGGAACTTGAAGCGCCAGTATAAGCCGACTGCAAAGGAGAGAAAAGCGATAATCACCAGAGTTTCCAGATAATTGCTCAAAGAAAGTTTATTGCCCTCTACTACATCGCTCATCGCAAAATGGCGGTATAGGCAGATGAGCAGTGACACCAACGGAGTGTTAATGCATTGGAAACGGAGATTACGACTGATGATATAGCTGACACCACGATCGTAGGAGCGTGGCATGCGGACAATGTATCGCAGAATGACTTCCGTCAGGAAACAACTCAGCAAGCCCAATGCAAATATCGCCAACAAATGAACATAGGCCTGCCATTGCCACACTTCGAGTCCGAAGGGCTTGAAGACAGCCAGTGCCAGCACGATAAAGGCGCAACTGATGACACGGGTGCTAATTGTTTCTTTATGACCTTTGTTCATACAGCTGGCAAAGGTACGAATAAGTGAGCAGAAAACCAAAAGAATTTTGAGCTTTCTCGAGCGAGAGTACTTTCGACGAAGTCAAAGGTACGAAAAAGAAATGAAAAGTGGATTGTGAAGAGGGGAAAAAAGTGCTTCCGCTCGTCACTTTATGCTCATTTCATCCCATTTCATTGCCCGTTTATCACAAACCTATGCAGAATATCCCAGATATTTGTAGGGTTAGATGATACGTCTTAATTTTGCGGCTGAAACCGCGAAGCTCGGCGGCGCCTCAGCAATTGGAGCAAGCTCCATTGCATTCGGCTTGCACGAGCTTTGCACCCAGAATCATTGATCATAAAAAAGTTATAGTTATGAAACCAAGAACGATTATTGGAATAGTGTTGATTGTGGCTGGTGCTTGGAAGCTGGCCAACATGTGGGGAATCATTGAGAACGACTGGCTGTGGCGCCAGCCCTGGACGACTTATATTGCTCCAGCAGCACTTATCTACTTAGGAGCATTAGTGATTGTCAACAGTTATCGCCGCGACCCAGACCAGTGGCTCCAGCGTCCTCTGCCTATTGGTGAAGACGGCAAGCGCATCTGTTGCAGCGTACATTACGGCGGTGACGAGTACATCTATCGTGGCGAGCCTTTCCACGGTGCACGTCTTGACGCTTTTTGTGGCGGTATCCGTATAGATCTGCGAAATGCCACTATTACAGAGGATGAAGAGATAGAGATCCATACCTTCTGTGGCGGTGTGGAACTTATTGTACCTCAGACTGTGAACGTTGTCGTCAAGAGCCGTAGTTTTATTGGCGGTGTCGGCAACCATGCTTCAAGAACAGCAGAAAAGGATGCACATTGCCTACACATCATAGCCGACAATTTTATTGGTGGTGTAGATATCAAGAATTGAAGGTGAATATCCCAAATATTTGGTATAATTCGCAACTCTTCGTAATTTTGCAACGTCAAACTTCAATAAATAAAAAATTGATGAAAAGAATTGTTTTGGCTACGACTATCGCCCTTGCGTTTATATCAGCGAGTGGACAGGAGCAACAAGATAGCTTAAAATCTGTAAGCATGATGCAGGAGTTGCAGGAGGTTGTCGTGAAGGGCAACCTCCCTAATACCCGTCTGAAGGGCAATGCTATGATAACCCGCATTCAGGGAACTCCGCTATCAGATGCAGGCACATTGGGCGAGATGCTGCTAAAAGTGCCTGGCATGACGGGGACAGACGAGACACCCGAGGTGTTGGGGAAGGGCTCACCGCTTATCTATATCAACGGCCGACTGATGCGCGACAATAGCGAACTGAAGCGTCTGCGCAGCGAGGAAATACGCGATGTAGAGGTGATCAACAATCCCGGTGCGCAGTATGACGCGACGGTGCGAGCCGTGGTGCGCATCCGTACTGTCCGTCAGCAGGGTGATGGCCTCAGTCTCGACCTCACGCTGTCCGATGAGCACGACTTGCGCTACGATTTCGACCGTCCGCAGGCAAAAGTAGGTTCTAACTATCGCAAGAACGGTGTCGATGTGTTTAGCTCTGTGTATTACTATCATCAGGACTATCGTCAGTACAGTACCATCGAGGATATCACCACGACGGAAAAGGTTTTTCGTCAGTATGGTCCTTACACGATGACGTGGAAGCATGATAACCTGACCTATACGTTTGGTGTGAACTGGCAGTTGTCGGACAATCACTCGCTGGGTGTGCGTGCCGATCTGAAGCACCAGATGAACGGCAAGAATCAGGTAATTTACGACGAGGACGTGTTCGAGAATAATGCACTTATCGACCACCTCTACTCCCACCAGACCAGCAAGGAGACGAAGCCGCTGGGATGGCTCACCAACACCTATTATAATGGTAATGTTGGCAAACTGGGTATCGACTTCAACTTCGATTTCATGAGGAATGGAACGGATACCGACCGCGAAAACGTGGAGCAAAGCCGTGTGGCTGACGATTTTGTCGTCAGCAAATCGGGCACCAGGAGCCATCTCTATGCCACGAAACTGGTGCTGTCGTACCCCGTTTGGAAGGGCGAGCTGGAGGCTGGTACTGAGATGACCTTCGTAAATCGTAACAATACCTATTGGATTGACAAGGCCCTGATAGCCAATACCGATGCTGATATCACAGAGAACAATATCGCTGCCTTTGCAGAGTATAGCTGTGATTTTAAGAAGTACGGCAGCACCTCCGTAGGTCTGCGATATGAGCATACACTCCTGGATTATGATGATGCCATCAATAAAGACGAAAGGCTGCATCGCTCGATGGACGAGTGGTTCCCTATGGCATCGTATTCTGTAGCTTTGGGTAAGGTACAGACGGCCTTGTCTTATAGTATGAAGACCTATCGCCCCAGCTTCTTCGCTATGAACGATGCCGTGACCTATATCAGCCGCTATATGTATCAGGCCGGAAGCTCGCACCTGCTCAACGAGCGTGTACGCGACCTGACACTGAACATATCGTATAAGTGGCTCACGCTGACAGCCTCGTACGAACACCTGACGAATCCCATTACCCAGTGGAACTTCCTTACTGAGACAGACGCCATGCTTTGCAAGCACATCAACCTCGACAAGCCCATCAACACGCTGAGTGCCTATCTGGCTGTAACGCCTCGTGTAGGCATCTGGTCATTCAATGCAACGGCTGGTTTCGAGAAGCAGGACCTCTATCTTGATGTTGAGGGCCCCAAGGGTGTTTATCGTGTGTATTACGACAAACCACGATACACGCTCAATGCCTATAATAGCTTTACGCTGAAACATGGATGGAAGTTTGATGGGAACCTGATGTACCGTTCCAGTGGATGCTCCTACGTATTCTATAATGACACCTACAATCTGCGTTTGGGCCTGGTGGCACAGAAGACGATAGTGCGCACTAATCGTCGTCTGCTCAAGGATAACTCGCTCACCCTGCGTGCTGCTGTGCTCGACTGTTTCCAGCGTAACCGCATGAACGAGTTCTCTGATTGTGGCTATAACCAGATACAGCAGAACAACCGCTTCTCTACCCACAAGCTGATGCTATCGCTCATCTATAGATTCAACGCCACTCGCAGCAAGTATAAAGGCACTGGCGCAGGTAAGGCTGCGATTGAGCGATTGCAGTGATGCTTGCATCGACTACAGAGCGTGAGCAGGCTCGACCGAAGGTCAAGGATGCTCAGGCCAGAATGGGGTCATAGATAGCACCATTACCATTCATCACATTTTCTGGCAGAATATCCCAGAAACTTGGCGGAATACACAACAATTGATACCTTTGCGACATCGAACAACAAAATAAAATAATAAAAATGGGAAAAAAAATGAGATTCTGTCAGAGTTGCGGAATGCCACTGACTGACGATGTTCTCGGCACCAATGCCGATGGTAGTAAGAACGAAGATTATTGCATGTACTGCTATAAGGACGGTAAGTTCTTGCAAGACTGCACGATGGAAGAAATGATTGAGCATTGTGCCCAGTTTGTAGGTGCTGTGAACGAAGGGTTGCCTAATCCAATAACAAAAGAGGAGTATATCGGACAGATGAAGATGTACTTCCCACAGCTGAAGCGTTGGCGTAAAGTACTTGCTGTTAGCGATGATGAGGCCATGAAGGTCAATCCAGCTTTGGCAGGTGTGAAAGAGCTTATAGCCCAGATGGCCGACTCGTTGCCCATAGCCTACATCTCATCCGTAGACAACGAGGGCTATCCCTGCACCAAGGCCATGCTGGCACCTCGTAAGCGTGAAGGCATCAAAGTCTTTTATTTTACCACCAATACCTTCTCTCTGCGTGTGGCCCATTACAAGGCTAATCCCAAGGCCAGCATCTACTTCTGCGATGAAAAAGGTTTCAAAGGTATGATGCTTCGTGGCACAATGGAAGTCTTGACAGATGCCAAGAGTAAGGAGATGATTTGGCGCGAGGGCGACGAGCAATACTACCCTGAGGGCGTAACCGATCCCAACTATTGTGTCCTGAAGTTCACCGCCGCAGATGGCCGTTTCTACAGCGACTTCTATCCGCGTAGCTTCGTAATTGAATAACAAAGATATGCAAACAAAAGCATTAGTCGTTATTGACATCCAGAACGACATCACCAAGCACTACCGCGACATCATTGACAACATCAATGCTGCTATCGAATGGGCTGTATCTGAGGGGTTGCACGTTGTCTATATCAAGCACAACAACATCACCGCCGCCACCCGTACATTCAAGCCTGGTACTCGTGGCGAAGAGTTGGCACCTGAACTGAAGGTGGTTTCAGACAACATCTTTGTGAAGACAAAGAGTAACGCATTGACGAGTGAGGCGTTTGCGACGTTCATTGCGGAAAATGGAATTACAGAGTTCTATGTAGCTGGTGCCGATGCTACCGCATGCGTGAAGTACACATGCTTCAATATGCGGAAAGCCGGCTACACGGTGCACGTTCTCTCTGACTGTGTCACCAGCTACGACCTGAAGAAACTGCCAATGATGCTCGCCTACTACGCCAAGCAAGGTTGCGAAGTGCTTACTTTAGATGATATTAAATAAGAATGCCATTCAATGAACTCAAAGATAGATAGAATAGAAATACAAAGTAAGGCGCTTGGCCAAAAGATGGCAATTACGGTTTATGTGCCTGCCGACTTTACAGACGGCCTGCCAGTATTATATTTCATGCATGGCCGCAGTGGTGACGAAAACATCATCCATGCTCTCGACATTCAAACTGTGGCCGACAAGATGACTGGCGAGGGCCGGATGCGCCCGATGCTGATAGTGTGTCCACGAATGGGGGATGCGTTAGGACTGAATGCATACGAGGGTTATTTCTTCAACGAGGTGATGCCCCTTATTGAGCAACGATATAAAACCTCGACACGCTATATCGGTGGTTGTTCGGCAGGCGGCTATATTGCACTCAATTATGCACTTCGCCATCTAGAGATGTTTGTCCGCGTAGGTGGTCACATGCCTGCCATTGATGAACACTTGGACGATGAAGACCTGCATTACTTCGGTACACGTGATGTTTGGGCAGCCAACAACCCACTTGTCCTTGCCCGTCAATGTTCGCTGCCCGCAGGAACAGCATTCTATCTGGATGCAGGTAATGAGGACGAGGGTGGCTTCTATCACGGATGTGCCCTGCTCGCCGAAACGCTTAAAGCACGCGGTGTTCAAGTAGATAACCATCTGAACAAAGGACATCACACGGTTCAATACATCAAGGACAATCTTGAGAAATATCTCATGTTTTATTCATTATAAATAATACCTTGTCAACAAGATGACCACAGGCTCGCTAACTGTACTGTTTGAAGATCCATTCTGGATTGGACTGTTCGAGATGATCGACCAGCAGGGGCTGCGTGCCTGTAAGGTAACATTTGGAGCAGAACCAACTGACAAGGAGGTGATAGAGTTCGTGGATAAGAACTGGCATCGCCTTCAATTCAGTCAGGCTATTGAAGTTTCTGCCGAATCAGAAAGAGCTAAGGTTAATCCTAAAAGACAACTGCGTGAAGCCAGAAAGCAAATGCAATCACAAGGCATCGGCACTAAGTCGCAACAGGCTCTGAAGCTACAACAAGAACAGAATAAAACCGAGCGGAAACAGTGCTCAAAGGCAGAACGTGAGGCTGAAAAACAACGTCAGTTCGACTTGCGCCAAGCCAAGAAGAAAGAAAAGCATAAAGGACATTAAATTATCAAGGAATGAAAGCAATATTATACATACACGGCAAAGGCGGTAGTGCAACAGAAAGTGAGCACTATAAGCTACTATTTCCTGACTGCGAAGTGATAGGCTTGGATTATCAGACGTTCACTCCATGGGAAACAGGCCAGGAGATACGCATAGCCGTAAAAGAACTGAAAAGGAGATTCGAAAACATTATCCTGATTGCCAACAGTGTCGGGGCATTTTTCAGCATGAATGCAGGCATTGACAATAAGATTCAGAAAGCCTACTTCATCTCTCCTATCGTGGATATGGAGAAACTGATTACTGACATGATGAAGTGGGCCAATGTCACTGAGCAGGAACTGGAGTTAAAAGGCGTGATTCACACAGACTTTGGTGAAGATTTGTCATGGGAATACCTGAACTACGTTAGAAGCCACCCTATAGAATGGCATGTACCAACACAGATTCTGTATGGTAGAAACGATCAATTGACATCAATAAAGACCATTAGTGACTTTGCCAATAAGCATCAAGCCCCACTCGCCGTGATGCAGGGTGGCGAGCACTGGTTCCACACAGATGAACAAATGATGTTCTTGGATAATTGGATAAAAGGTATGAAAATAGAAATTGCAACAAAACAGGATGTTCCTGCTCTGCTCGACTTGCAGCGCAAGGTTTTTGGTCCTTTGTGCGAGGAACTGGATTGGAAGGATGCTCCAGTTTTGACAGAATCATTGGAACATGCCTACGAGGAATTCGCTCGATATACGACATTGAAAGTGCAAAACGACGAAGGACTTATCATCGGTTCCGTTAATGGTAACGTGACTGACGGCTCCCTATACATTGGCCGACTGATGGTCTTGCCAGAATACCAGCAACAAGGCATCGGCAAGCAGTTGTTCCGAGAGATTCAATCACGTCTGCCACATCGCCACGCCTGGCTCTGTACATGCCAGCAGGTGCGTCCTCCATACGAATTCTATCTGCGTGAAGGGTTCAAACTTTACAAGAGCGAGGAAGTAGGACCTGGATTAACTTGGGCATATTTGGAGAAAAGTATTCAAGCCCCCCGCTTTACGTTCAACACCGTTGGACTGTTTACAAACAACAATAAGGCAACCGTTGAATTCTATACGAAAACCTTTGGTTTTACCACTTCATGGGATGGTGTACAGCCAAATGTAGAGATGTTCCTTGGCAACAACAGAATCATTCTTTTCCCACGTAGTGCATTTGAGCAAATGGTCTCTAAAAGATTCCAATATCCTGAAGGTTTTAACGGCACTATGGAATTGAGCTTCGATGTACCAACTTTCGCCGATGTAGACAAAGAGTATCAGAATACTCTAAACTGTGGCGCAAAGTCCGTACTTCCTCCAACTACTGAACCATGGGGACAGCGCACATGCTACGTTGCCGACCCTGATGGAAACCTCATAGAAATTGGATCGTTTGTTAAACAATAAAACAATGAAAAGATTACGACTCGGAGCAGCACTCCATTTCATCATAGCCATTGGGCATCTTGGCTGTCTCTTTGCTTTAGATGAAACCTTCGACGCTTACGGCATCAAAGACGTGATGCATAACATGGTGTTTGGTCATGTCTGGATACTTTATGCGCTGACCATCGGCCTTGCCCTCGCCTTCACTCTGGCAGGATTCTATGCCCTCTCAGCTACAGGCGACATTCGAAGGCTCCCGTTGACTCGAACAGCCATTATCGTTATCATCATACTCTACAGCCTTCGAGCCTTGATGGGAGGCTGGGCTTGTGCGGTAGATTTCAATTGGCTGCGATTTATTTCATCCGTCATTCCTGCCTTTTTAGTGTGGTGCTATTATCCTGGTTTAAATATTTATCGTCTTGGAAATATCAAATTGGTTTAAGGGTTTTGAGAAAGGTATAGCACGGCTCTCTCCAGAGGAGCGGTCTGCATTCTTCTCGGAATGTGGGAAAAACTGTGTAAATGGCGGCACACTTTCTGTTTACAAGAAACTCTATGAGGATGCCAAAGGGAACATGGATGTGTTCTTTCAGATGGCTAATGATTTGCCAGGAGTAAAAGGTGAGGTTGTTGAGAAAGGTCATGTTTATCGACTTGTCTTCTTGAAATGCACCTGTGAGTTGTGTAAAAAGGGATATGTCACTACGCCTTTGCTCTGTGAATGTTCTCGCCAAAGTGTGATTTATTCGCTGCACAGTTTGTGGAAAGACAAGAACTTCACCGTAATGCTTTGTCATTCCATCTTGGGTGGTGGGGCAGATTGCGAAATGAGAATAGAAGTCGATAGATAAATGAAGCTAGAAATAAACCCACAAGAGAGTAACAGGGCAGATGCATTCCGTATGTGGATGTCATCGCCCATGCCGATGGTAACATTGGTGAAGACGCTGGATGTTAGCCGCTTGGAAAAGGTCTGCAAAAGGAGCGGCATGAAGTTCACCATGCTGATGTGCTGGTGCGTAGGCAAGGCGGCGAGCCAGGTGGATGAGTTCTATACGCTGCCTGTAGACGGGAAGTTATACCACTACGACAAGCTTGCCGTCAACGTCATTGTAGAGAACAGCAAGGGAGGCATCAGCTCCTGCGACATTCCTTTCACCGATGATTTACAGCAATTCAATCGCTACTACCTGTCTTTGACAGCGCAGACAGCGAATGAATGTAAAGGTTTCTTCCTCAACGAGCACATAGTTATCGGCACATCTGCCATGATACAGACGGAGCTCGACTGCATCGTCAACCAATACACAGATCAGTTCTGCAACCCGATGGTGATGTGGGGCAAGTATCGGAAGGGGATGTTTAAGACAACGCTGCCAGTATCATTCCAATTCCACCACGTTCAGATGGATGG
>Ga0247610_10005511_pt1 | contig 13323 bp, 9 predicted proteins | sample 174DNAGHGhighgp2_FD_193483 | JGI IMG/M metagenome (GOLD analysis project Ga0247610, IMG submission 193483) | Sheep rumen microbial communities from Palmerston North, Manawatu-Wanganui, New Zealand - 1742 DNA GHGhigh gp2 | ecosystem: Host-associated > Mammals > Digestive system > Stomach > Rumen ...
CGATCAGCTATCCGAATTGCAGAGGTTGGATGTCTGTTTCTTGTTGCCTGCATGGCATTAAAGATATTGCATATTCCATTCGGAAATCTCTCCGGCATAGTCGGTTTCTCGCTCCTCGTCGTCGCCTTCCTTGTCCGGTTGTTGAAACGATAACGGGGTTGCATATTCGATTTTCGGTTTGCGGTTTTCGTCCGTCGGAAATTGTAAACCGAAAATTTGTATCTTTGCCGTTTCAATTGTAAATTGTGACAATTATGGGTAAATTATACGCAAGATTAGGGTTGTTTTTGGCTGTTGTGTTTTGTGCAGCATTCCTTTCCGGCTGCAAACAGAAAATCTCCGAAGCTGACTACCAGGTCATTCCACTCCCAAAGCATATCGACCTGAACAAAGACACACCGTTTTCGCTGACCAAAAACACCATTATTTACTACAATGCGAAAGACTCTCTGCAGCGCGAGGCCGAGTTTCTGGCGGAATACCTGTCCGACATCACCGGTCTGGACCTCCAGATAAAGCCCATCGAAGCCACCACCCGCACCGGCATCTTCCTGCTGTTGGACGTTAAGGAAGAGGACGCACCGGATGCCCATCCCGAAGGCTATCAGATTGAGGTCACACCCGAGCGTGTCGTGATCACAGGCGAGAGCGCCGCCGGGGTTTTCTACGGCATCCAAACGCTCCGCAAGAGCATCCCCGCCGACGAGAAGGTCGATGTGGTGCACTTCCCTGCCGGCAAAATCACAGACTTCCCGATGTTCGCCTACCGCGGCATGCACCTCGACGTGAGCCGCCATTTCATCCCGCTCGATTCCGTGAAACGCTATCTCGACATGATGGCGATGCACAATATCAACAAGTTCCATATCCACCTCACCGATGACCAAGGTTGGCGTATGGAAATCAAGAAATATCCCGAGCTGACCAAGGTCGGGGCGTGGCGCAGCGGCACTGTACTAGGGCGCAACACCAACCAGTACGACAATGTCCGTCACGGCGGCTTCTACACTCAAGATGAACTCCGCGACTTGGTGGCCTATGCCGCCGAACGCCATATCACCATCATCCCCGAAATCGACCTGCCCGGCCATACGCAGTCCGTGCTCGCCACTTACCCGAAATTCGGCTGCACCGGCGGTCCTTACGAGGTGTGGCAGCGCTGGGGAGTCACCGACGAGGTGATCTGCGCCGGCAATGAGGAGGCCATGCGCTTCCTCGAAGATGTCCTCAACGAAGTGATGGACGTCTTCCCGTCCGACATCATCCACGTGGGCGGCGACGAATGTCCGAAGACCCGTTGGCACGACTGTCCGAAGTGTCAGGCGAAAATACAGCAGCTGGGACTGCACGACGACGGCAAATTTTCCGCCGAGGATCATCTGCAGAGCTACGTCATGAACCGCATGGAGAAGGTGGTGAAGGCTCGCGGTCGCCGCATCATCGGCTGGGACGAAATCCTCGAAGGCAGCATCAGCCCGAGCGCGATGATCATGAGCTGGCGCGGCACTTCCGGCGGTATCCAAGCAGCCAAGAAAGGTCACGATGTGGTGATGAGCCCCGGAGACTTCCTCTATTTCAGTCAGGGACAGTCGCTTACACCGGAGGAGGAACCTGTCGCCGCCGACGGCTACCTGCCCGTGGAGCGGGTCTATTCGTTCAACCCGCTGCCCGAAACACTTTCCGAAAAGCAGAAAAAGCACATCATCGGCGTGCAGGCCAACATCTGGGGCGAATACATCCACAGTTTCAAGGACGTTGAGTACGACGCCCTGCCACGCATGGCCGCCCTTGCCGAACTCCAATGGTGCTATTCCGAGCAGCGTGATTATCAAGATTTTATCAAGCGTTGCTTCAAGATGGTCAAGCTCTACGACCTCTACCATTACAACTATGCGCACCATATCTTCGACCTGCAGGCGGAGGTAACCCCTGACTACGATGCGGGTTGTATTAATATAATATTGTCAAAATTCGGCGACGGCGAGATCCGCTACACGCTCGACGGCAGCGACCCCGCCAAGGGCACTGTCTATACCGACCCTGTGGAAATCCGCGAGAACACCGACTTCCGCGCCGTACTCATCCGTCCCGACGGGCAGACTTCCGAATACCAGTCCAAGTTCCGCTTCTCGAAATCTTCGATGAAGCCGGTGACGCTGACGGAACCCCCGCACGAGAACTACGCCTACGAAGGCGCACCCACGCTCATCGACGGGCTGCACGGCAGTCAGAACTACCGCACCGGCCGATGGATCGGATTCTGGGGAACGCCGCTGGAGGCCACCATTGACCTGCAACAACCGACAGAAATCCAGAGAGTTGCGTTCCGTTCTATTATCAATATCAACGACTGGATTTATAACCCGAAGGAGTGCACCGTATCCGTCTCCGACGACGGCAAGAAGTTCCGCAAAGTGGCGGAGCAGCACTATGACCTCGCTGACTGGGACCATATCAACAGCATCGAAACCTATCAGCTCCCATTTGACACCGTGACTACCCGTTACGTGCGCGTGCGCATCGCTGGTCACCAGCTGCCGCAAGGGCACACCGGTTTCGGGCACCCGGCGTGGCTGTTCGTCGATGAGATTGAGGTGGAATAGAAATAAAAAGATTCTTTGTAACGTTTGAAGCAAAATTTCGTTATTACTACCGTAATTAATACATTGAGTGAACAATATCTTTATGAAAAAGCATATTATATTACTGACAATCAGCGTAATATGTGCCCTTAGCATCACTGCGCAAAATCAGAATCTCTCCGTAAGTTCGTTATCTGGACAGAGTGTAGAGAGCATCTTGCAACAACATTTGGCCGGTGACGGGGTGCTGATTACCGGTTGTGACTGTCCGAACGTATTTTCAGATCCCGCCAAATTCAACAACCAGACAGGTAATGTAACCTATCCACAAATCGGCACGTTTAACCGAAATGGGTTCACCACGTTCCCCTTTGAAACTGGTCTTGTCATGACCACCGGCAATGTGAGTGTGGCAGCAGGGCCCAACAGTTCCAGCGGCAGTACATCAGCTGTGTCAAATCCCTATTCCGAAACACAGCTCTCTTCGCTGGCAACCAGTTCGATTAACGGCTCCGCCTCCTTGGAGTTCGATTTCATCGCCATGACCGACGAATTCGCTTTCAATTATATTTTCGGTTCTGAAGAATATTGTGAATATGTAGGTTCCTCTTACAATGATGTTTTCGCTTTCTTTCTGACGGGCATCGACCCGGTCACCTACGCTGTCACCACCAAAAACGTGGCTATCATTCCCGGGACCGTTAGCACACCAGTGTCCATCAACAACGTGAATAGCGGAAATCCCTGTGGATCAGGCGGAAGTAACACAACGTATTACGTCAACAACCCAACGGGCCCTGGTGTAGAATATGATGGGTACACCACTGCCCTTGCCGCCCAAGCGGTCATTTTCGCCTGCCAAACTTACCACATGAAGCTTGCCGTCGCCAATGTGGGTGACAACAGCCTTGACTCCGGTGTGTTTTTGGAGGAGGGCAGTTTCTATAGCCCGCACGTGCAGATCGACACCGTATGGGAGCTGCCGCACGCCGGCGACACCTTGATCCAGAACTGCCGTGAACTGGACCTGAAATTCTCTGTGGAGCGTCCGGCCCTCACCTCCACTACTTCCATCATCATCAACACCGGCGGAAATGCGGTTTTTGGAGTCGATTACACCCTTACCAAGCCCAATGGTGTAGAAATCTCCCCAGAGGACAACTCTTTCTATTTTCCGGAAGGCGACACAGTTCAATTTGCGCACGTCAGAATACTGCCCACAGCCAACTTTCCTGCAGGCGTCACAACAAAGACTGCCGAATTATACATTGTCACCCAAGGTTGTACCTCTTTTTCAGATTTGGAACCCCACTTCAGATACATCGACACCATCATATTACATTTGCGTGCCAACGACACGATTGTCTTAGTGGACACCTCCTTCACCAAATGTAACGAGCTTGAATTCATGGAGGTGCGTCAGGAAAGAGGCACCCCCACCCTCACCTACCAATGGACTCCGGAAACGGGCATTACTGATCCGACCTCCCTGGCCACCGGTTGCCACATCACGGAAAGCGGCACCTATCAAATGATAGCCACCGACCGATGGCACTGTCTGGCCGACACCGCTACGGTGGAGGTGACCATCGTGCCGAAACCCGAATTCACCGTCACCTACACCCCCGACCACGGTTGTATGCCGCTGCCGGTGACCCTGCAGACGCAATATACTCCCACATACGCCAACCTCTTCTGGACCATCTCCAACGACACCGCCTACAACTTCACGAGCACTGATGCCACTATCCACACCACACTACCGGTTCCGGGCTATTATGACATCTCGCTGCTTGTGGAAAGCGCCCCCGGATGCAGCGACTCCATCACCTACCCCAACGTCATCCACGTTTCCGACTTCCCTCATGCCGACTTCGTGTTCAGTCCGGCAGAACCCTCAAACGGCGAAGAGGTCTTTTTCTACAACCTCTCCACGGGCGAAAACATCACCAATTATGCGTGGAGTTTCGGCGACGGCCACTCCTCCTTCGTGGAAGAACCCTCACACACCTACCACTTGACAGAGAGTGATATGATGACCGTGCACCTCACCGTCACCAACTCCGACGGGTGCTCCAATGACACCATGCAGATCGTCCCAGTGGAGGACAACTTCGCCTTCTACACGCCCAACTCCTTCACCCCGAACAACGACGGTAAGAACGACATTTTCCTGCCCAAGGTGAGAGACGTGGTTAACTACGAATTCCTCATCTACACCCGAACTGGGGAACTGATATTCGCCACTAACAACCCTGAACAGGGTTGGGATGGCAACGTGAAGGACAAACCAGCTCCTGAAGGAGTCTATGTTTGGAAAATCACGTACGCCAAGATCGGCACGCCCGAAGAAATGATGGCGAAAACGGGTACAATAACATTGCTCCGTTAATAACTGTCACAGCAAATCACTGAATTATAATACCTTAAAAGGAGGAGGGTTGTCACGACCACAAAATGGTCCGACAACCCTCCTCCTTTTTTGTATATTTTGATTTTCCAAGCCAACCATTTCGCGCCAAAAGCTTCCATTTTTTTCCATAAATATTCTAAAAACAGCCCAGATTATTCCCAAAAACATCCTTACAAAACCATACACCATTAATAATCAGCAAGATAAGAATTATCACCAAAAACTCCCCTAACTACTAAGTTTTCAATAGCTTATTGTTGATAATTAACAACTGTTGATAACTTTTTTCCAATAATTTCCACAATATAACAAATTACATATCAGCAATTTATAATATAAACAACATACACTTCACATAAAAAGGCAAAAGTTATGGAAATTAATTATGGAAATTTTATATTTTTGTCGGGTTAAAAAGTGATATAGAAAAAATGACAACGGGTTATGGATATTGGGAAGTCTCCATTGAGAAGAGCGGCCGGCTGAAACTGCCGACGGCTTTGCTGCGTTCGTTGTCAGAGGATGAGCGGCAGACCTTCTATGTCACGCACGGTTTCGGCGACTACATCTCGCTCTGGTCGGAAAAGGCATATCAGAAACAAATGGACTACATGAACTCGCTGGACCGCAACCTGACCCGCGTGAAGCTGTACCGCAACGCCTTCCTGCGCAACACCGCCATGGTGGAGTGCGACGCCCAGCACCGAATCGTCATCCCCAAACCGCTGATGGAGATGTACGCCATCGACAAGGAGCTGGTAATGGTGTTGGACAACGGGCAGATTGAGATGTGGAACAGCCGCAAATATCACGAGAAGTTCGACATGACGCCTGAGGCTCTCGAGAAACTCAACGAAGAGATGCACCTCGGCCACTTTCTAGCGGAAAAGGAGGGCGCCGATGGAATATCATAACCCCGTACTCCTTCAAACATCCATAGATTTTCTGGTCAACGATCCCGACGGGATTTACGTGGACGTCACCTACGGCGGCGGCGGGCACTCCCGCGCCATCATGGAGCGCCTGCAAAACGGCCGTCTCATCGCTTTCGACCAGGATTCGGACGCACAAGCCCAGCTGATTGACGACGAACGCTTCACATTCGTCGCCTCCAACTTCAAGAACCTCAGCCGTTTCCTGCAATACCACAAAGCCTATCCCGTGGATGGCATCCTGGCAGATCTTGGCGTTTCCTCGCACCAATTCGACACCCCGGAGCGGGGATTTTCCTACCGCGAAGACGGCGTTCTGGACATGCGCATGAACACGCAGTCCGGAAATTCCGCCCAGGACCTCGTCAACCAATACGACGAAAAGGCGTTGAGCGAGATGTTCTACCGTTACGGTGAACTCAACGAAGGCCGTGCCTTAGCAAGACGCATCCTCAAAGCCCGCGAGTCGCAGCCCATCACGACCACCCAGCAGCTCGTGGAGGCGGTGAAACCCGCCCTACCCCGAGGCAAGGAGAACAAGACCCTCTCCAGAATCTTCCAAGCCATCCGCATCGAAGTGAACCAGGAGATGGCCGTGCTCGAAGCCTTCCTCACCCAGTCCCTCGATGCCCTCAAAGAGGGCGGCCGGCTGGTCGTCATCTCCTACCACTCCCTCGAAGACCGCATGGTGAAGAACTTCATGCGCTCCGGAAACCTGAGCGGCGTGGTGGAGAAAGACTTCTTCGGTAACCCGCAAACCCCATTCAAACTCGTCACTCGCAAGGCCGTCCAGCCCGACGAGGAAGAAATCAACCAAAACCCCCGCGCCCGCAGTGCCAAACTGCGTGTCGCCGAAAAAACCACCCCTGTAAGACATGGAAACAACCAATAAACCCCAACGGAACGACAAGCCGGAAAAGTCCGGATTCGGCAGGTTCTTCGCCAACATCTTCGGCGGGGAAATCCTGGTGAAGAAACAGATGCGCCCTTGGTACTTCTATTTCTTCTTCCTGCTCATTCTGGTCACCGTGCTGGTAGTCAGCGAGCAACGCATCCACGTCAAGCAGAAGAAGATCACCGAACTGGAGAACGAGTACAAACTCGAAATCAGCCGTCTAAAGGCCAACAACCAGTTCATCCCCTACGAAAAGAACAAAATCCTCATCCAGAAGATGCAGGAAAAAGGATATATCACAGACGAAAAACAGTGTTTCACGGTGAAGGCGACGCCCAAACCGGTGGAGAAACGCCGTTGGTTTAAGAGAAAGGAGCGCAAAGATGAAAACAAATAACAAGCAAGAAGCCTCTCCCTCCACCCTGCGGCGCATGTCCATCGTGTACCTGTTGCTGGTCTTGGTCGGCATCGCCTGCTTCGTCAAGATCCTCTACCTCTCCATTGTGGAACGCGGACTCGCCTCCGGTGATCCGGACAAATGTCTTGACACCACCGACTCCACCTTCAAACTGAGACCGACCGACACTATCGCGTTTTGCTATATCAAAGAGAACTCCCTAAAACCAGTGCGTGGTGAGATTTACGACGACCACGGTCGCGTGCTGGTGGCCAATTTCACCGTCTTCGAAGTCGCCTTCGACGGAAAACGGTTTGCCAAAACCTATGCCGACACTCTGAAAAAAAACCCCTTAGCCTTTGACAACATCTTCAAGCAACTGTCCGAGGACTTCTACAAACAATTCAAGGATCGCTTCCCTCAATTCAGTACCGACTATTACTACAACTTCTTCACCACTAAGATCAAAAATAAAACCTACGGCACGCTTTTCCCCGTGAAAGTGTGGGACGAACGGATGTGGGTGACTGGAGCGGACACCGCCTTCATCAAGAACAGACCTTATCTGTATAAAAATGTGCAGGATGAAAAGACCGGCAAGACCGAGCGCAAGCGGATCATCCACACCTACTTCAACTTCGTGCCTACGAGTGTGCGCATCAACCCTTACGGGGAAATGGCGAAACGGACGCTCGGAGTGGAAACCCCCGACCGTCAATTCGGTTTGGAGCACACGATGAACGATATCTTAGCAGGGTTGCAAGGCAGTAAAAAATACCTTGAGCTCAACCACGCCATGGTGCCTCTCAGAGACCGACTTGATCCAGAAGACGGTTACAACATCCACACTACCATCAACTTAGAGATCCAGCATTCGGTACACAACGAGCTGTCGCGAAAGCTTTCCGAGCTGAACGCCGAATGGGGCTGCGCTATCGTGATGGAGACCAAAACGGGCGAAATCAAGGCCATCTCCAACCTGCGCCGCGCAGCCGCTGACGCCTCCTACTACACGGAGAGCATGGAATACGCCCTCAACGCCAAGGTGGAGCCCGGTTCCACGTTCAAACTGGCTTCCCTGCTCGCCTATCTGGAGAAAACGCCCAACGACACCGTGGGCAGATATCCCATCTACAACTACACGTTCGACTTCCCCACCAAATCGGGGCAGGTCAAACACTACCATAAAGTGGACTATAACTATACCAGCATTGAAGTGCCTGCCGTGGAGGTCTTCCAACGCTCCTCCAACGTGGGTATGGCCAAGATGATCTTCGACACTTACGGCAAACGGGGATTCCCAGCCTACTTCAGCCAGCTGAAAAAGTTCGGTCTGCTGGACACCATCCACAGCCAGCTGGGCAACATCCCGCCCGCCACAATCCGGGACGGCAGCAACGATTTCAACACCTACTACGCCACCTGCTTCGGGGCCGGCTTCAACATCCCCATCATCCGCACCTTAGTGTATTATAATGCCGTCGCCAATGGCGGCAAGATGATGTCCCCGCTGTTCGTCCGTTATGTAACCGACACCTACGATACTATCCAACGTTTTGAACCGCAGGTGCTTATTGAGAAAATCGCCTCCGACACCACCATTATGAAGGCCAAGAAGTATCTGGAACAGGTTGTGTGGGGCGAACACGGCACGGCTCGCCGATTCCGCGACGAGAACTGCATGTTCGCGGGCAAAACGGGCACCCGTGACATCTGGGACGAGAGTGTCGGTGCCTACCGCAAGGACATCAACGCGGTCTCCTTCTGCGGCTACTTCCCGATGGACAAGCCGCAATATACCGTCATCGTCTATATCTACGGTGTGCCGCAACATAGTACGGTGGCCGCCGACGCCTTCGCGAAAATCGCCCGCAGTATCATGAACAGCGCCAACTACAGCGCCACCCGTCGCGCCGACGAGATGCCCTTCACCCCGATCAACCGCACCGGTCCCATCCGCAAGCAATACTTCAACAAGCTGCTGCACGGGCTCGGCTACGATACGGTAACTTACGAAACCGCCGACAATTACCTCCGGGTAGATGCTGCCGACACCAACCGACACGTCACCGCGAAGGCCCTGCCTGCCGCCACCTACCAAAAGATGCCTGACGTACGCGGGATGCTCGCCTCCGACGCCGTCACCGAACTCATCCGCGCCGGCTACCGCGTCCGCATCACCGGCAAAGGCCGCGTCAAATCGCAGGTGATGGATAATTCGTCGGGAATCGTGAAATTATATCTGGAATGACAACACCCAGGGCGTATGCAATACGCCCCCACAAAACCCCTAAACCCCTAAACCCCTAAACCATAAACTATAAACCATAAACTATAAACCTCAATAACCAATAACCTATAACCAATAACCTTTACAAAAAGACAATGAAACCATTAAACATACTGCTGAAAGCGTTGCGCTCGTATGAGCTGACGGGTTCGCCGGAACTGGAGATTTCGGAGATCCTGTTCGACTCGCGTGCCGTGGTCGCGAAGCCTGAAGGAGAATCACAACTCTATGTGGCACAGCGCGGTACGCAGACAGACGGACACAAATACATTCCGGCTGCCATCGCTCAAGGCTGTCGTGTGGTTGTGTGCGAGGAGCTTCCCGAAAGTATTGACGAGAAGGTCTGCTATATCAAAGTGGCGGACAGCTCCGTGGCACTGGGACAGCTCGCCGACGCCTTCTACGACCATCCGAGTCGCAAGCTGAAACTGGTAGGCATCACCGGCACCAACGGCAAGACCACCACCGTGACCCTGCTGCACCGACTTTTCATGTCCGCGGGCTACCCCACCGGACTGATTTCTACGATTGTCAACAAGATCGGTGACGAGGAGATTCCGACGAACCACACCACCCCCGATGCGGTGGAGCTCAACCGTCTGTTGGCCGAGATGGTCGGCAGAGGCTGCCAATACTGCTTCATGGAGGTGAGTTCCCACGCCCTCTGTCAACACCGCGTGACCGGCCTCAAGTTCGCCGGTGCCCTCTTCAGCAACATCACCCACGACCACCTCGACTTCCACAAGACGTTTGCCAACTATATTGCCGCGAAAAAATCCTTCTTCGACAAACTGCCCAAGAGTGCCTTCGCGCTGACCAACATCGACGACAAGAACGGTCGGGTGATGGTCCAGAACACGAAAGCCTCCGTGCACACCTACAGTCTGCGCACCGCCGCCGATATCAAAGGCGTCATCATGGAGAACGCCTTCACCGGGCTGCACATGCGCATCAATAACCGGGAGGTCTATTTCAAACTCTGCGGACGATTCAACGCCTATAACTTGCTGGCTATCTACGGTGCCGCAACGCTGCTGGGCATGGACGAAGAGGAAGTGCTGACCAGAATGAGTATGTTGGACAGTGCAGCCGGTCGTTTCCAGATGATGCAGAGTGCGGAAGGCGCCACCGCCATCGTCGATTACGCGCACACCCCCGACGCGCTCGAAAACGTCCTCAAGACCATCCGCGACATCGTGGGCAAAGAGGCCGACGTCATCACGGTAGTGGGTTGCGGTGGCGACCGCGACGCACTGAAACGTCCCGAGATGGCGGAAATCGCCTGCAAATACAGCTCGAAGGTCATTCTGACCTCCGACAACCCGCGTACTGAAAACCCCATGGACATCCTCAACGACATGCAGAAAGGCGTTCCGGCGAACAAGGCCAAACAGGTGTTGGTCATCGAAAACCGCCGCGACGCCATCAAGACCGCCTGCATGATGCTGCAACCGAAAAGCGTGCTACTAGTGGCCGGCAAGGGACATGAGACCTACCAGGAAATCAACCACGTGAAGCACCATTTCGATGATACGGAAGAACTCAAAAACAATCTCAACATTCAATAAAACAACGGATTATGTTATACTACCTTTTTTCTTGGATGCATGAGAACAGATACCCGGGAACTGGTATCTTCCAATACATCTCATTCCGTTCCGCCGCCGCCTTCATCTTGGCGCTCATCATCTCCATATATTTCGGTAAATATTTCATCAAATACCTGAAAAAGAAACAGATTGGGGAGAGCATCAGAGACTTGGGACTGAGCGGACAGAACGAGAAGGCCGGCACGCCGACGATGGGCGGACTCATCATCATCGCTGCCATCTTAATTCCCGTGTTGTTGCTCTGCCAACTGCACAATATCTACATCATCCTGATGATTTTCACCACTGTATGGTTGGGAATGCTGGGATTTTCGGATGACTACATCAAGGTGTTCAAAAAGAACAAAGAAGGCCTCTCCCCGCGCAAAAAACTGCTCGGCCAGATTCTGCTCGGTCTGGTGGTAGGCTCCGTGATGTATTTCCACCCGAACGCCGTCATCTGCGAGAAAAAAGTGCAGCAGCAAAAGGTGACGGAAGTAAACTCCATTGAATTGTTAAAAGTTGAGAATCAGGAGAATGTGCATACTCCGAGACTCTTTGACGAACCTCACCACTCCTCCAAAACGACGATTCCGTTCTTCAAGAACCATGAGCTGGACTATTCAGTCTTAACCCGCTGGATGGGTGACGAAAGCGGCAAATGGTCGTTCCTGTTCTTCATCCCGATCATCGTGTTCATCATCGCGGCCGTCTCCAACGGCGCGAACCTCACCGACGGTCTGGACGGTCTGGCCACCGGCGTCACCTCCTCAGTAGCAGTAGGCATTGCCCTGCTGGCCTACGTGTCGGGTAACGTAATCTTCGCCAACTATCTGGACATCATGTACATACCAAATATCGGCGAATTGGTGATTTTCATTTCCGCCGTCATCGGTGCGTGCATCGGTTTCTACTGGTGGAACTGCTACCCCGCACAAGTCTTCATGGGCGACACCGGCAGCTTGACCCTCGGCGGTATCGTGGCCGTCTCCTGCATCATCATCCGCAAGGAGCTGCTCATCCCGATCCTCTGCGGCATCTACTTGGCGCAGTCCATCTCTGTCATCATGCAAGTCTCCTATTTCAAATACACGAAGAAAAAATACGGTGAAGGCCGCCGCATCTTCCTGATGGCCCCGCTTCACCACCACTTCCAGAAAAAGGGACTTCATGAATCGAAAATCGTACAACGATTCATCGTCGTCAGCATCCTACTCGCAATTCTAACCCTCGTCACACTGAAAATACGTTAACCCTATAACCATTAACCTATAACCATTAACCTATAACCATTAACCTATAACCATTAACCTATAATTATGCCTACAAAAAAGACCAACAGTTTCCGCTTGTTCGAACAAGCCAAAGAGACCTCCAATCCACGGGTGGGAACCCTGTCGGAGCAGCTCATCAGATTACGTCAGAAAAACATCGCCGAGTCCCTCTCCGACTTTGAGGGCAGCGCGCATAAATTGGAGCACGTCAAGAGCTTCGCCGGGGTCGATTTCATCGACGATGCCCGCTCCACCACGTCCAACGCGGTGTGGTATTCCTTGCAATCCATGACCAAACCCACGGTCTGGATCACCAACATCGACTCCCCTGAGTTGGTTACGGACGACATTCTCTCCGAAATCCGCCAGAAGGTCAAAGAGGTGGTGCTGCAAGGCGTCTATAACATTGATGTATATCAAAAAATCGCCGAGATGGGCGTTCCGGTCATGATGACCATGAGCATGGACGATGCCGTGAACCACGCCTTCTACGCCTGTCAGAAGGGAGATGTGGTGCTCTACACGCCCGGCGTGCACGGCAACAGCCAGATCACCTATCGCGAACGCGGCGAACGTTTCAAAGCCTCTGTCGCTCAACTTTAAAAAACAACGGATATGGACACCGACATCACCGCCCCGAAACTCTCCTTTTTCGCGAGACTGGGACAGAAAACCGACCGGATCATCTTGATTCTGGTGATTTTCCTCACCGCCGTCTCCATTGTCATGGTCTATAGCATGCGTGGCAATGTAGTGCTGCAGCATCTGAAACACCTGCTGTTCGGCTATGCCGGCATGTTCGTACTGTACAAAGTGGACTACCGAAAACTAGGCGTACTCGCCCCGTTTTTCCTCTTCTTCGCCGCCGCCCTGCTCGTGCTCACCATGCTGTCGCAGGCCGTCCGCGGCGTCACCATCTTTGGTCGGGACGTGCAGACGTTCTATTTCATC
>Ga0247610_10005512_pt1 | contig 13322 bp, 6 predicted proteins | sample 174DNAGHGhighgp2_FD_193483 | JGI IMG/M metagenome (GOLD analysis project Ga0247610, IMG submission 193483) | Sheep rumen microbial communities from Palmerston North, Manawatu-Wanganui, New Zealand - 1742 DNA GHGhigh gp2 | ecosystem: Host-associated > Mammals > Digestive system > Stomach > Rumen ...
TGGCCTAAGGCACGTACCTGGATACCGGCCAGCGCCGTACCTGTTGCCTGGTCGACCACCTTACCCTTGAGCATGACGGTGGGATAGTTGTCCTGACGGATTTTTGTGCGGTCGGGCTGCTTGATGCCGCTCTCTACCTCATCGAAGTCTTCGTCATCTTCGGACTGGGCGTAGACAGCGGTTGGACTGGAGATGAGCAACAGCCCACCCCCAACCACTCCCCAAGGGAGGGGGGATAAGATACCACAGAGCCAAAAAAGCGATACCCTTATGTTCCTTTTTATAAATCGTATATTCATAGTCAAATACCTTTATTGTTTAGTAAGTCATTCCACTCCGTCCCCCCACATGAGGAGGGGCAGGAGGTGGGTCTTTTATTTGTTTTCAAATTCCACGAGTTCTTTCGGCTTCAGGATGATGGCAGCGATACGCAGGCTGCGCTCGAATCCCAACATCAGGGCTTTGTTGAACGAAGAGAACGGCGATGTGATCTTCAAGTTAGGACAGACATAGTCGTCGTTGTTTCTCAAGCCATAGTAGCTTACTGGGAAGGTGAACTCACCGAGATAGAGAGTGTCGACCTTGGTCACATCATTAGAGAAAGCAGTGATGGTCTTGGCATCGGGGCCAGAGGTGAATTTAACTGTCGGGTCGTTTGCCAGCACGGCAGCCTTGCACTCCTCGTAGTAGTTGTTAAGCCACTGCTTGTTCTCGTCAGTCTCGTTCTTGAAGACGTAGTTCTGCAGCTTACCGTTCGCGTCGCAATAGTTCAGCTCGAAGACACAACGGTTTGGCAGCTGCACTGTGGTGTCGCCCAGCTCCACATTACGTGGCACGAAAACACAGTAGAAATCGTAGGTGGTACTTCTCACATCGGGCAGATAGACATCGAGTTCTGGCTTTGTCGAGCCTGAGTTGGGCTCCACGTACAGATAGCTGAATGTGCCATCGCCGTAAAGGCGTTTCATTTCTGTCATGTCAACCTTTGCAGGGTCAGGATTTTCCACGTCTACTCTCTGGGCATAGCCAGTCATCACACGTCCCTGTACGCTTCTGTTGGTAGGAGCGTAGATGTGCTCCGGGGCGTATGTCTCCCACGGTAGGAAGGCCAGGCTGTCGACTATGCGTGCCACGCCATTGCTCATCTTCAGCTTCTCTTTGGTCTGTGCCAGTATGTCGGCAGGATTTGACAGCTTGCCGCGTGTAGTGGTGCGCATGGTGTCGCTGCCTAAGGCGCTTGCGTTTCGCTCTATCCACTGGTTGTAGCCATCGTTGTTGCTATAGATGAGATAGCGGGTAAGATAGCGGTTCGTTAGCGAGTCCTGCTGGTACGCGTTGTCGATGGTTGTGTTGACATTGGCTATCGCCTTGTCATTGAAGAACTGTGCCTGTGTAGTTGGCAGATAGTTGAAATAGCCTTTGATGCGGTCGTAAGTCTTTGCCCAAGCCTGATTGGTGGGCATGAGGAATGTGTATGTACTGTCCTCATTGTTTATTTTACCGTTCAGTGATTCCCACAGGGTGTTCTCAGTAACCATCACCGAGTCCACGTATGTCTGCATACCATTGACTATGGAGCCCACAACCGACTTCTCTGTATCGAGATATGTGGTCTCGTACTTCAGGAAGAACTGCCTTAGCGAGTCAAGCTCCTTGCCTGCAGCGAGCTTTTCGTCGGTTACAAACTCGTAGAGGTTGGGATAGAACGTAGCCACACCGTCGAGAGTATGGAGCAGGCCGTTGCTGTTGGGCAGGTTGGTGTCATGCAGTGTCACCTCGTCGAAGGTGTAGGGCGATGAACCTGTGAAGTTATAAGACTTCTCATTGAGCATCAGTATGCGCTCGTTGATCTTTCCCGATGCGCTGTGGGCGTAGGGGGCGATATGGTTTTTCACAAACTGTCGCACGAGTGCGTTGTTGTCCATGCCCTGGAACTCTGCGGCACTGAAGGTACCGTTGAGAGGTGCCCACACAGTGTAGTACTGAGTCTGGCTGAGTTCATCGTCGAAGCCAGCTTTCTGCACCAGCGAGGCGAAGTCGCTGAGCTGTGAGTTGCCCTTGATGTTCTCCCACAAGGTCTGTCCTGCCGAGGCGTTGGCATCGGCGGTGACCTTATTGTAGTCGTCGAAATCAGTACACGACGCGGCGGCAAACAGCCCTGCCGTCATCATCGCCATACTTAAATATTTATTTGTCTTCATACAATTTTCAATTATCAATTATAAATTTTCAATTGTTTAGTACCAGTCCTCAATGTACTGCTGGTTGTCAATCACGCTGGCAGGTACAATCTCCACGAAGTCAAGACCCACGGGGTTGGTCTTCTTGTCGGGGTCAGTGTCTTGATGCGCAGCCAGTTCTCGTTACCCTGGTTCAGCTGAACGCGACCCAGCACGTAGCGCACTGTCATGCTGCCACCCCACTCGAAACGGCCGTTGTTCGTCTTAGACCATCCGTTTTCTGCATGTCCGCAATAGCTGTAGGGGCCACGCATGTAGCCACGGTTGTGCATGGCCACATCGGTCGACACACCCATGTCCTCCTCGTCGTTGACATTGGTCATACCGATGCGGGGGTCTTCCACGGGAACAGTGGCATCAAAGGGCAATCCGAGTGCCTGCATGGACGAGACGCTCGACGAGGTGCCAATGTAGTACTGCATGAACGAGCCGTAGCTCATCGGGGCATAAACCACACGTATCTCATAAATGCCTGTTGGAACAGAGGGCAGGCGGAATGCCAGGTCGTACTGTCCCCAGAACTGCATCTGGTCACTCTGGAAGCAGCGCCATGCTCCGTGCAGACAGTAGGCGAAGCAGATGTTCTCATCGTAGAGCACCATGTTGTCGAAATACTTTGCCGGTATGCCTTCACGTGATGTGTCGTGTGTGCTGGGCACGTTACCGTCGCCTGTCGACCAATAGCGGAAGCGGTTGGTGATAAGCTCGGGGAACAGTGAAGTACAGTTCACACGCATGCGCTCGTTCAGCACGCCTTTCGGCACTATGCGGTCGTAGACCAACATGCCGCTGATGGAGTGAACATATCCGTTATAGGCGAGCAGCGAGCCGCCGCGGCGGATGGGCACGCCGGCACGAACGACCTCGTGCATATCGTCGGTACCCTGAGAAGCCAGCTCATTGGTCAAGCTGTTGTTCATGATATAACGGTTGATGAAGAGATTCTTGCTGCTTGAGCTGAAACCTGCGCCATGACGCGGCTCCCAGATCTTCATCATTGTGTGAGGCAGCATGGTCTCGTAGTAGTCGTGCGGGTCAGCATCGGTAGCGTAGTTCCAATAGGTGCTGCTTCCCTGCTCGAACACGAGCTGATTGATAGACATCGAAGCCTTGATGATGTGGTAAGCCACAAACATGTTCAGGGCGTTGTAGCGATTTGTATAGTCGTCGCCCGTGCTCACCCTGATGCCGTTCTCGCTAAGATAGTCGTACCAGTCGGGGGCGTTGCCATACTGTTCGTTGGCGTATGCCACCAGATCCTCAAAACTGTTGATGCCGTTGGCACGCATCACCTCGTCGCTCTCGGCAAACACGGTGTAGCCCACCTTGCAGTCGATGGTACCGGTAGTACCTGTTCCGTTGGCAGGATAAATGTTTCCCGAGAAGTTCTCACGTGTCAGCTGTCTGTACTCGAAGTTGCCCTTGGTATAGGTCAGCACAGAGTCGCACAGGCCAGTGGCCTTGAAAGCCTCTGCAAAGATCTTGTAGCCGCCATCGCGCTCAAGCACATCGCTGATGAACCGGGTGAAGCGAGGTATCACATTGTCTATGACATGGATGATACCATTTGTGGTCTCGTTGTCCGAACTAACTATGACGGCTTTGTCGCCAAGTACGGTCTGGCCTTCGCTGTTCGAACTGTATGAGAACTCATAGCCCAAGAGTGTTGACACCTCACCGTTGCCTGTCAGCGAGACGATGTTGCGGTAGGTGGAGCTCAGGTGGTAGCGGGCGATATTCAGACAGAGACTGTCGGAAAGGCCCTCCAACGAATTAGCAGTCATACCATTGTGTGGTATGATGGCATCCTTGTCGTTGTAGAGGCTGTCGCAATAAGCCATCACGCCGTCATTGGTAGGCGCGAAACATGTGTATGTACCGTAAGCAGCCATCATCCTGTCATAACCTACTCGCGAAAGGATGTAGTTAAAGGCAGTAAGAGTACTGTCTTTCTCTATGTACGACTCGATGGTCTCACCCGTGAAGGTGTAGAGATCCGACTCGTCGGGTTCGGGGTTACACGATACCCCTACCCAGCCTCCCCCTACGAGGGGAAGGAGTATATAGACAATGAAACGGTACAGCTCCTTCGTTTTATTATTCAAATATTGTTTCATAAACGTTGAATCTATTAAATGTGTGATACTTTTTCTAAACTACTCTCTCCATCGTGGGGGGAGAGACCTTATCAGGTCTTTTAGTAGTTCTTCGAGTAGTTGTCGTTAGTGTCGTAGGCAGGGTTCTGGCGTAGTACCGGGCAGACGTTCATGTCGGCCTGAGGTATTGGCAGATAAAGCTTTGGTTCGGTGCTCATCTTGGCAGCCACGGCATCGCCGTTTGAGAGTTTCCTGACAGCAAGCTTCATCATGGCATTGCTGTTGTAGTTGCTCACAGCAGCTACGCCGCGGTCGTTCTGTGCGGCCAGCGTGGTGGTGTAGTCTACACCCTCCACGTGACGGTAGTTGTAGCGCATCAGGTCGTACCAGCGCTTGCCCTCGAAGGCGAGTTCACGCAGGCGCTCATTCATCACGAGCTCCTCCATGGCAGCAATGTTGCTGAAAGCCACCCAGTGGATGGAATCGTTTGACGTCTCTATGTTCTTGCTGCGCGAGTTGACAGCCTGTACCAGATTGAATGCCTGACGCAGCTGAATGTCGTCATCGGCAGTGGCCAGGGCTGTCAGAGCCTCGGCTTTCATCAGCATGACGTCAGTGAGACGGTAGATGATGAAGTTCTGCATATAGCGCTCATTGTAGGCACGGTTCTTTGTGGCAAAGCGGGTCGAAGTGATGGTGTTGTATGTACCACCGCTCTCGTCGTTGTCGGCCACATACTTGCGAAGCTCCAGTCCGTCGTAGCTGCCCACGGTAACTATATTATTATATGTGTAGTTCAGACCGCGCCAGTCACGGTTGCCCGTGCTGCCAGTGACAGTGGTGTAGACAGTCTTGCCATTCTCAAAGATTGAGGAGGCATAGAGATAAGGCGAACCTCCGTTGTTGTAATGAGCATAGTATTTGCACAGGGAGATGTTGCCCTGGCCACCATAGTCGTTACCATGGTACTGCAGTTCGAAGATGCTCTCCTCGGCGTTCTGGTTTACGAACAGCTCACTGAACATGCGCGGGCCTTCAGCCAGGTAATAGTCTTTCTCCTCGCGGTCGCCCCCAGTAAACACATGCTGGCTCTTTTTCGATGCTATGACCTTGTCGCAATACTCAACGCAGGCCTGATAGTCGGCATTGCTGTGCGTCACGCTTGCACGCCACAGATAGATGTCGGCAAGCAGAGTCTGTATGGCGTCACGTGTCATATAGCCCACCCGGCGCCAGTCATTGAAGGCGGCAGGCGAGATGGCATTGGTCTCAGCAGTCTTGAGGTCGTTGATGCAAGCGGTGAGCACTGAGTCGGGAGCCGACTGTGGCACGTTGCGGTTCTGGCTGCTGTTCATGAAAGCTTCAGAGACGTATGGCACATCACGGAAGTTGCGCACCAGGTAGAAGTAGCACAGTGCACGCAGGGCAAGCATCTGCGAGCAGTCCGACAGATAGTCGCCTTGTGTGTACGAGGGGTCTTCATACATTACCGACTCGGCCTTTGCCAGCACAAGGTTGCAGTTGTTGATAACATGGTAGAATGCAGCCCAGCGCGAGAACTCGTTGTCGGGCTGAGTGTTGGCGAGGTTTATCTCGGTGAGGTCCTCCACCAAGCTGCCTGTCACGTTCGACACGGGCAGGAGTTCTTCTGAACGCAGGCCTCCCCAAACAATAAGCCGGGAGACAATATCGGGAGCCAACATTGAGCGGTAGGCACCGTTCACCATCAGCTGCACATCGCCTTTCGACTTCCAGAAGTCTTCGTCCACAGTCTTGTCCTCGGGCAGGATCACCGTGTCCACACAGGAAGTGAAGAGTAATGCAGTAAGGAGTAGGAAGAATAATTTCTTAACTGACACCTTCACCTTATTATATATAAAGAATTTTGTAATCATAGCTGTTTATTTCTAATTTCTAATTACCAATTGAAAGTTAGAATCCCACGTTCAGTGTAACAGTGAACTGCTTGGAGCGCGGTGTCTGTGAGGCATCGGCTGCCACGCCATATCCTTGCGGCGAGATCTCAGGATCCACACCGCTGTACTTAGTCCACACATAGAGGTTGTTCAGCGAGGCGTATGCCTGCAGCTGGTTCAGTCCCCACTCCTTGATCATCTTCTTCGGGAAGTTGTAGGCTATCTGCAGGTTCTGAAAACGCACGAAGCCGCCGTCCTCCACAAAGCGGTCAGAGGGCTGGAAGTTGTACGATGTGTTGTACATAGCGCGAGGTATTGGAGTCTCGTCGCCGTCCTTGCGCCAACGGTAGTTGACAGTGGCACACTGGTTGTATGTGTCGTACATCTTCTCCAGGTTCTGGCGTGCCAGATTCACCACCTTGTTTCCGAAACGGTACATGAAACGGGTCTTGATGCTCCAGTTGCCGTACTTGAAGGTGAAGTTGAAACCACCGTTCACCTTCGGCAGCGAGTTGCCAAGGTATACCACGTCCATCTCGTTTATCTGTCCGTCGTGATTGACGTCCTCATAGATAGCGTCGCCACCCTGGAAGGTGTAGGTAGAGCTGCCTGAGCCATTGCTGCTGGTATAGTTGTAGACCAGCTTGGTGGGGTGTCCCTGCGGGTCCATCAGCACATTACCTTTGTCATCGCGCACGATTGGGAATGTCTTGCCCTCGGCCAGCATACGGTTGATTTCTGCCTCGTAGGTAGCAGCATCCCAGTTCTTCTCTTTCTGGAGGTTCTCCAAGTAGTCATACGAATACTGGAAGACGCCCTGGCTGCGGAATCCGTAGATGGAGCCGAGCGAGTTGTTCAGCTGCACACGCAGTGGCCAGTTGCCACGGTCGGCGACGCGCCACGTGGTGACAGTCTTGCCGTTGCTGTAATTGGTGGCGTAGTTGTTCAAGGCATCGAGCACGCTCTCATCCATCTTTTTCAGCAGGTTAGAGTTCTGTGCCACGTTGAAGCCGAAGTCCATCGAGAACTTGCCAGCCTTGACAATGCGCTTCGATGTGAAGTTCAGCTCCCATCCGTCGTTGTCCATACGTCCGGCGTTGATGTAGCTCAGTGTGCTGTAACCCACCATTGAAGGTATAGCCACACCGCCCATCAGCAGGTCGCGTGTCTCCTTGTGGTAGTAGTCGAAGTCAACTTCAATACGGTCGTTGAGCAGTCCCAAGTTGAAGCCCAGGTTATAGCTGGTGGTCTTCTCCCACTTCAGGTCGTCGAGTTTCAGACCGTCGAGCAGTCCGGTAGGCAGCAGCGGGTTTGAGAAGCCGAAGTCGCCGGCAGTGGTGTTATAAGTGTTGTAGAACGACTGCAGTGAGCTTGGAGCCCTACCCACGATACCCCACGATGCGCGCAGGCCTAACATGGACAGCCACTCGCCCTTGATGGGTTTGAAGAACGGCTCGTCGCTGATGTTGTATCGCAAAGAGACACCGGGGAAGTAAGCCCACTTGTTCTTTGGTCCGAACTTTGAGTCACCGTCGGCACGCAGTGAGAAGCCAAAGCTATAGCGGCCGTCCTTGTAGCTGACGTGTCCGTTGTACAACAGGTTTTGCGAAGCGGCACGCGAGTTACCACTGCTCATGGACTTCAGGTAAGCGAAGACCGAGGCGTCGGTGATCTCGGGTGGAAGGTCGTTTGAAGAGATGTTCTGTGTGTTGTACTTCTGAGTGCTCATCTCGTAGCGGGCCAGCATGGTGGCTGTCCAGTCCTCATTCTTGAAATAAGGAGTGAAGACCAGTTCCACGCGTCCGCCCACCTTCATGCGGTTGGTCTCAGTGCCTACAGCAAGGTTATAGTCATTGGTTCCCTCCCATTTCTGGCTTGACAGTGAAGCTGGATAGTACTGTGGGCTGCTGTTGGCATAGATATCGAAGTCCACGCGTCCGTTCAGAGTGAGACGGCTGGTCTGTGCCTCTGTGCCTAAGAGCTCATACTTGATGCTGAAGTCAGGAGTCAGACGGTAGGTGTTTTCCTTTGACCAAGCCCGGTTGGCTATAGCGACAGGGTTGCCCAGTCCGTAGATGGCACGCAGCTCATAGCTGGAGTAGTTGCCGTCGGCAGGTATCTTACCGTTCTGGTAAGGATTCATGATGTAATACTCGCTGGTGTTGCGTCCCTGGTCATCCTGGCGGTAGATGCTCATGTTTGGAGCCATCTTCTGTGCCAGCGACATGATGTTGTTGCCATAGTTCTTGTTGTTGCCCGTGTAGGTCAGGGCGAAGTTCGTAGAGAAGCGTATGCGGTCACTGACGTTGTAGTCGAGGACCAGACGCGTGGTGAACTGCTGGAACTTCTGCTTGATGATGGTACCCGTCTGGTGCTTGTAGCCGGCAGAGATACGGAAGGTAGCCTTTTGTCCGCCACCGGTGAGGTTGACATTGTAGTCGTGCATGGCACCAAACTGTGTCACTGCGTCGACCCAGTCGGTGTTGTTGTTCCAGTTCTGATACTCATTATAGCCAGAAGCGTCGTAGTTAAGCTCAGAGACGTTGGTTGTTGCGTTCGACAGCTGTGAGGGGTTGTAGAACTCCTCTTTCATCAGCATGGTGTAGTCATCACCATTAAGCAGTTTGTAGCCTTTTGGCTGCCATGTGCCTGTGAACTTATACGAGAAGTTCACACGTGGTTTGCCGCGCGAACCGCGCTTTGTTGTGATGAGGAGCACACCGTTTGAGCCTTTCGAGCCCCAGACAGCAGTTGCGGCAGCATCTTTCAGCACCTGGATGTTTGCGATATCCTCCACGTTGACCGAGAGCAGCGAGGCGTATGCCTCCTCGTCGGCGTTCTGGAAGTCGAAGTTCTCATCGGGGTTGTCGAAGATTTTGTCGTCCACGACGATCAGCGGGTTAGCGTCGCCCGTAATGGTTGTCACACCACGAAGGCGCATCGTAGTTCCTGCACCCAGGTTACCAGAGTTCGACACGATGTCGAGACCGGCAATCTCACCCTGTAGGGCCTCGTCGGCCGAGGTGAAGGCCAGACCCTCGACGCTCTCCATGCTGAAGGTCTGTGTGGCAGTTGTCATCTCTTTCTTCTGAATGGTCAGACCGCCCGAACTGGTTCTGCGGCCCACGACCTTCACTTCTTTCAGTTGTGTGTTCTCTGGGTCGAGTTTCACCTTGAACACTGTCTGGCTGCCAATGGGCAGCACCTTAGTCTTATCTCCCACGTATGAGACCACCAGTTTGTTCTTGGTGCTCTTTATCTGCATGGAGAAGTTGCCGTTGAAGTCGGTCTGTGCGGCCGACACGATACGGTTGTTGGCATCACGCTCCACGACATTACCCATCATCACTGGGCCGTCGTTGTCGGTCACCGTACCCGATATACGCACTCCTTGGGCCATCAGCACTTCTGAGACGACAGCCATCAAGCACGTTATCAATAGTTTCTTTATCTTCATATTGAAATACTTTTTACTTGTGAGGTAGCAAATTATTCACTTATCACTTGTCGATTGTCACTTTTCACTTGTCACTTACCATTTCAGACCAGTCTGTCCAGAATTGAGCGGAGTGTCAATCTCGTGAATCACGCAGAACGATGAGGTGTAGATGCTGCTTGCATCTGCTCTTGCCCTGTCGAACCAGTAGTCTCGTGCCATCAGGTTCACATGTTTCGAAGCGTCGTTGGCATTGACCGTGATGTTGGCTCCGGTAGCGTCCTCCACATTCAGTTGTCCGCCACCACCGCTGACGCGCATCTCAATAGCCAGTCCCAGGTCGTCGGTGCTCAGGCTGTTATAGCGGTTGGCCTCTACAACATTGTCGGCATATACCGATGTGCTCTGGAAGTGGTAGCGTGCAAAGTCGCGCAGTATGCCGATGTCTTTCTTGGCCTGTTCCATAGCATTGGCAGCAGCAGTCGTAGTCGGTTTGCCGTACTCGTCAACGTCGGCAGAATACTGTTCATACAGTGCCTGTATGTCAGCCCAACGGGGCAGACCGGCAGCGTATGCTTTCTCCATGGCTTGGTTGTTGGGGGCGTAGAGTGTGTAGTTGAAGGTGTTAAACATCTTCACGTTCTCGTCCAGACAGCTGTTGGGCACCTTTGCATTGCCGCTTCCACGGTCGCTGGTGAAGATGATGTAAGCGTCCTGCTCGGTAGTGTTGAACACGTTTGCCGAGTCACTGATGCCTGCCCAGGCCATCAGCTGGCTGCTGGCGGTGAAGCCGGCACAGAGAGAATAGAACTCTGAGAAGACAGGATAGCTCTGAAGTGTCTTACTGACACTGTTGCGCGGGGCCTGTATGATGTGGTCTATGCGGTAAGCGGCACCGTTCTTCTCGTTGTACACAGTCTCAATCTTCGAAGGTGCCACGCCGTTGTCTATCTGCTGGCCACTCATCACCTGCTGGCCGACGGTGGCACCTGTGACACGGATTTCACCACCGTGCTTAGTCTTATAATAGTTGTTTGTGCCCAGTGTCTCACCGTCGCCGAGCACCACGGTGTGGTAGTTCAGTATGTCTACAAACAGCGACTGCCACTGTGCTACTGGCACGAGGCCGCCATTGTTCATCGCCTCTCCAATCTCGTTTGTGACAGGGTTGTAGGCGTATGCCACAGCCTGCACGGTGGACCTCTCCGGGTCGTAGCTGAACTTCAAGGCGCGAGGCTCTTTGTGTCCGAGGTAGATGGGGTCAATGTAATACTGTTCGAAAGCCTCATCGTCGGGTATGAAGAAAGCAAAATTCTGCTTCATAGCCATCAGATAGTAGTGGTGCGACACGCCAAGCTGCTCGTCATCCTGCACGGCCCAGTTCATCACCTTCATGTCGGGATAAACAGACGATGGAGCCATAACGCTCTGATACTCGTCGGGTGCTATGAGCTCTTTCAGCTTGTAGATGACACCGTTGTTGGCAATTTCAATATTGTACTTGCCATCAGCTTTCTTGTCTATGATGTCGGTAGTGACACCCATATATTCGTTGGCATCGTTCTGTATGGTCTCAAACTTGCTTGGAACGGTAGCTGTGAACGATGGCTTCATCAACATTCTCACAAACTTGGTAAGTATCTCGGGCTTCTTCGAGTGCAGCGAGTCCAGGTTTTCTGCCAGGTGTGCCACATTGTTTTCTGCGCCGGTATACTTGCCGTAAAGGTCTATCAGATAGGCTCCGTCGCCACCCTCGGTGAAGAAATTGATGACGGCCTGGTCTGTAGGCACAAACATTGCAGCAATGTCGGCAATGGTGAAGTCAACACCTCCCGAAGACTGCAGTGGGCTGTACTGGTTCCACCCCGGGTCGAAGTCGAGCAGCTTTGATGCTGAGACGATGGTGCCGTCGGGGTCAAGACGCTGTGCGTGTGCCGACTGGTTGTTCAAGTAGCGGCGCTCGTAAATCATTTCCACCGTTGGCAGTCCCTTCTCCATTTGTGCAGCGTTGAAGGCGTTGGTGACAGTAGTGTTCTCGAACGGTGCGCAGAAATAGTCGAGTATGCGGCTGAAGTAGGAAGTGTTCTCGTCCTTGCGCAATGCCTCGGCCATGTTTCCCGGTGGCACGATGACATCCTCCATCTGGTGTATATAACCGTTCAGGCAGGTGATGTCACTCTTGATGATGCGGTCGTTGAAGATGTAGGCCATTCCCTCCTCGTATGGTGTCCCCGTCAAGATGGCGAAGTCGCTCTGTGGGCCATCGGTTGTTATGCCGTTGCTCAGCATGTGCTCACGGGTGAAGTGCACCATCATTGGGCGGGCTGCGTCGCTCACGAGGTACATCTGTCCGCCTTCACGATACTTGTCCCAGTAAGGATTGTTTTGAGGCATCAATGCCTCACGAGTGATGTGCTGGATGCTGTCCGTGACACTGAGTTGTGTCTGGTGCTTCACAGCCATGCCCTTGGTCACCGTACCTTCAGCGCTGTTGGTGTTGCTCACGTTTGAGAGCATGTTCAGCAGCAGCGCATTGTCAAGCATGGATGAGTAGAGCAGCATTTTCTTCTGAGCTTCCGAAAGGTCGGAATAGCTCTTCACACCCCAGTCGTTTGACTGGAAGAACCGTTGGAACGCCTCGTCGTTGGCGGGGAACACCGTTTTCGAACCTGTACGGTCGAGCACCTCGGCATAGCCCAGGTCGTCAACCAGTCTCAGGTAAGTGGTGAAGGTACCCGTCAAATACTCGGGATTCTTCAGTTCCTGATAGATGCTTCCTCCAAGCCATGAAGGCTTCTTGTCGGCATCGACCAGCTCGTTCTTCTCAACGCAGCTGGTCATCAGTCCCGTCGCCATGACGAGAGAGACACAGAAAAAGAATTTCTTCATAAAATGTTATTAGCTAATATTTGGTTGTTTTGTGATTTCACAATTAATTAGTAGGTAGATTTGTTTTCAACTTGCAAAATAAGTAAAAAAAAGTGAGACTGCCAAAAAAACGAACCACTTTTCTTGCCATAGGTCAAAAAAAGTGGTTCGTTGGTCATTTTACTATGTCACTATGGATAGTAAGATGTTAAGAAATCAAATAGCACAATCTCACCGACAATCTCTGATAGTGCATAGGTAAATGTTATCACTCTGGCACCACCCGATTTCCCTTTTCCTTTAGAGGTTATGGTCATTCGTATTTTACGCACACCAGGAATCAGCTCAACACCTTGATAAGGATTATTCTTTATTTCTTCCAAAAAAGTGTCGTAATCGTCAGCAAAGCTTTTGTAGCGCTTGGATAGTCTCTTAGCTGCAACGTCGAAATAACTAGTTGTTGATAGCGTGAAGTTCATCTGACAGTTGTTCTGCTGATCTTAATTTTCGTTTTCCTTCAAATGCTTCTTTAGCTTCCATTACTGAACCACGGAATTCCTCAACGACATTGTATTCTTCTTCTGTTTCGAATGAAGGTACGGGCACTACCTTGAAACAACCTATTCGTGTTTTTACCACAACATCTTCGCCACGGTACGCAGCTCCCACGTATCGCGACTGATTAGCCCTGAATGAACTTCCTGTAACTATCATATTATTTTAATATCAAACATTGTTGAATGGTGCAAAAGTAGCGTTTTTCTTT
>Ga0247610_10005513_pt1 | contig 13320 bp, 12 predicted proteins | sample 174DNAGHGhighgp2_FD_193483 | JGI IMG/M metagenome (GOLD analysis project Ga0247610, IMG submission 193483) | Sheep rumen microbial communities from Palmerston North, Manawatu-Wanganui, New Zealand - 1742 DNA GHGhigh gp2 | ecosystem: Host-associated > Mammals > Digestive system > Stomach > Rumen...
TAGATTTTTTCAATGCTTAAAGGGAGCGTTAGCCCCCTTTAGCTTTTAATATTTGTTAATATATCTTTTAATTTCCCAATTTGTTACGAACTTATGATATTCATTCCATTCAATTGTTTTGGCTTCAATCATCTTCTTAACAATATGCTCACCCATAGCCTCTTGGATTAGGGTATCTTTTTTAAATTCCTTTAATGCTTCATTTAAATCAGAAGGTAAGGATTCAACACCAAGTGCCTTTCTTCCTTCATCATCTAGGCTAAATAAATTTTCATAAACAGGCTCAACCATAGGTGTCTTACCTTCAATACCATCTAAGCCGGCTGCTAAAATTGCTGCTATAGCTAAATATGGATTTGCACTACCATCTACACTTCTTACCTCAGTACGAGTCTTCATACCTCTAGCTGCAGGGATACGAATCATTGTAGAACGGTTTGAATCTGACCAAGAAATATAGCATGGAGCTTCATAGCCTGGTACGATTCTCTTATATGAATTTACAATTGGGTTTGTAATTAAACAGAATCCCTTTGCATGAGTGATAATACCAGAAATCCATTTTCTAGCAACCTCTGATAATTGGTTGTCTGTTTTAGGGTCAAAGAAGGCATTCTTATTATCCATAGTTAATAAAGAACAGTTTACATGCATACCAGAACCAGCAATACCTTCAACAGGCTTTGGCATGAATGTTGCATGAAGTCCATGACGTCTTGCAATATTCTTTACAACTAGCTTAAATGTTTGAACTTGATCACATACTTCAACTGCGGAATCAAACTTAAAATTGATTTCATGCTGTCCGGTTGCAACCTCATGGTGTGCAGCTTCTATTGTAAATCCAATCTTTTGTAATTCTAATACGATATCTCTTCTGCAATCTTCAGCTGAGTCTACAGGAGCTAAATCGAAATAACTACCAGTATCATTAAACTCTAATGTTGGCTTTCCATCCTCATTTAATTTAAATAAGAAGAATTCAGGCTCAACACCACAGTTAAATGCTTTATAGCCTAAGGATCTCATTTTTTCTAAGTTTCTCTTTAAGATTCCTCTTGGGTCACCCTCAAATGGAATATGTTCTCCATTTTCACTTGGTTGATAAACATCACAAATGAAACGTGCAACCTTTCCATAAGTTGTGTTTTCCCAGCTTAATACTAAGAAAGTATCTAAATCTGGATGTAAGTACATATCTGCTTCATAAATACGTACGAATCCTTCAATAGATGAACCATCAAACATTACTTGATTATCTAAGGCATCATCTAATCTAGTCACTGGAATTTCAACATTTTTTAATGTACCCATCATATCTGTAAACATCATACGAATATAACGAATATTCTCTTCCTTACATATGCGATGGATTTCTTCTCTTGTATAACCCATTTTCATATACCTACCTTTTGCCTAAACTGCTTCTATTATACTATAATCATTCTCAATTTCAAAATATTCTTTCCTTATAAAAGGTTTTCATAAGCAAAAGAAAAAGCAATTTTATTCATTGCTTTGTTCTTCTTCCTTTTTCTTAAACTTAAATTTAATTAATGGCTTTTGTAAAATATTGAACTTTTCACATAAAGTTGCCACAAGCATTGTCCCACCTGCACAGAATGCACCAAGTGCTAAGCCTGCTATAACATCTGTGAAATAATGCATTTCTAATACTAATCTTGTAATAGGAACGTAAATAAATAAGAATGCACTTACACAAGTAACAATAATCTTAACAATCTTCTTTTCATCAGAAATCCAAATGAAATATGGAACGATAATCCATAAATATCCTGTAATAGAGGAATGCCCTGATGGGAAGCTTGTAGTTTCATCTACCATCCATCTTTCAACTTCAGTAAATGGTCTTTCTCTATTAAAAGAATGTTTAAAGATGTAGTTTAGTGCTAATTCAGTTAAAGCTCCTAAAACAAATACGACAAAACGGTAATCAAATCGAGTATAGACTAATACAGCAATTGCAAATGCTATACCAAAATATTTGTCACCAAATTCAGTGAATATACGGCAAATCCAATAAGCAAAGCCATATTTTTCACCTCTTGTATTATAGAATAAATCTCTAATAGATGCATCTAATTGAATAGGTTCATTTACATTCTTGTAAACCACTATAGATACAACAATAAATATAATTAAGCTAACAAGTAACACAACACCACTTGCTATAAATCTTTTTTTCATAAAAACTCCTAATATTTTTTAGAATAATAAATGAATACAGCAACATGAACAATAGCAAATGCTAAAGATACTCCCAATGTTAAATAAAAATAACCCTCATCAATAAATGCTGTAAAAATCAAAGCTACACCAAGAATATAAATAAAGATCTTATGTACAAGCGCATTTGTATAAAGACGAATCATCTTATTACGTTCATCATTTTTCTTAATCATATAATACTTAGCGTAATCATCATCTCTTAATATCTTTATATATCTATAATTCTTATATGCTAACCAACCCTCAACTAATACCATAATAATATAAGGTAACGGCTGGAATCTATCAAAGATTGAGAATCTATCATCACCACTAAAATCAAATGGAATTAATGCCATTGAAATAATGATAATTAAAGGTAATGTCATACTTGATAACATAACCGCTAATTTAATTTTTGTGATTCTACGCACATTTTCCATATTAATCATCCTCCTCAAGACTGAATACTTCTTCAACACTAACACCAAAGGTAGCAGCTATCTTTAATGCAAGCGGTAAAGAAGCAATATATTTTCCTTGCTCAATTGAAATAATAGTTTGTCTGGTCACCCCAACCTTAACAGCTAGTTCCTCTTGAGTAAGCTTCGATGATTTTCTGAATTTGTGGACCTCATTTTTCATATAGTCCTCCCTTAAGAAGATTATTAAAGTTTAATCTCTTCTTCACTAGATAATTTTCTCTTTTGATCTTCTGCAATTAGTTCATTGATAACTAAGTCAAGTTTACCATCAATAATTGCATCTAAACGATTAATTGTAAAACCAATACGATGGTCTGTAACTCTATTTTGAGGATAGTTATAAGTACGAATTTTTTCGCTTCTTTCACCATGTCCAATTAAGGATTGACGAGTAGCACCAGTCTTTTGTGCTTCCTCTTCAAGCATACGCTCATAAATTCTAGTTCTTAATAACTCCATCGCAGTAGCCTTGTTCTCATGTTGAGAACGATAAATCTGACAAGCTACATAGTCCCCAGTTGGAATGTATGTAACTCTAACTGCAGAATATGTTGTGTTAACTCCCTGTCCACCAGGGCCTGAAGAGCAGAATGTATCAATTCTTAAATCCTTTTCCTCTAGTTGGAAGTCAATTTCCTCAGCCTCAGGCATTACAAGTACTGTAGCGATAGAAGTTTGAATTCTACCATTTGCCTCAGTTACTGGGATTCTTTGCACTCTATGTCCACCAGATTCATATTTTAAATAGGAATATACACTATCACCACTTACCTTGAAGGAAATATTCGAATATCCTCCTTGCGCAGATTCCATTGCATCATAAATTGTAATCTTCCATCCTTTTGATTCGGCGTATTTTGAATACATACGGAATAAATCACCAGCGAAGATATTTGCCTCATCTCCACCAACTGCTCCACGGATTTCAACAACTACGTCCTTTTCATCATTAGGATCTTTTGGTAATAATAATACCTTAATTTCTTCTTGAATTTGGTCTAATCTAGTTGTAGCCTCATCAAGCTCCATTTCAGCCATTTCGGCTAATTCCCTATCCTCAGACTTCTTCATTTCCTTTAAATCAGGAATGGATTCCTCTAGATGTTGCATCTCATGATATAGAGTAACAACCTTTTCTAGAGATTTTTGTTCTTTGGATAGGCTAGTTAATTTCTTTACATCAGAGGCTGTCTCAGGTTGCATTAACAATTCGTTAATTTCGTTATAACGAGCCTCCATAATTTTTAATCTATCTACCATACTACTTCTCTTCTTTCTTTTCTTTAAATCTCTGGAACTCAGGTGTAAACAAGAAAGGAAGCCCTTCTGATGTTGCACCAGAACGGTTCTTAGAAACGATTAAATCCGCTTCACCCTTTCTTTCAGAAGCCTTATTGTAATAATCCTCTCTATATAAGAACATTACAATATCGGCATCCTGCTCAATAGAACCAGAATCTCTTAAGTCAGCCATAATTGGCTTTTTCTCATCACGCTTTTCGACTTCACGGCTTAACTGGGATAATGCCAAAATTGGGCAATCTAATTCTCTTGCCATAAGTTTTAAGCTTCTTGTAATCTTTGTTACCTTTTCAATTTGGCTTTTTCCTTCAGATTCAATTAGTTGTAAATAATCGATTACAACAAAATCCAATCTAGAATTTGACTTTAGTTTTCTACACTTTGCACGAATTGATGCAATTGTAGAATCAGATGAGTCATCAAAATATAAATTTAATTGACTTAACTTTTCAATACCTGTATTAAATCTAACCCAATCGTTTTTAGGAATTTGACCATTTTTAATCTTTCCTAACTGAATGCTTGCTTCACAGGCAATCATTCTTTCAACTAATTGTTCAGCTGACATTTCTAGGTTGAAGATTGCAACTGAAGCATTACCGTTATTATTGTGGGTTGCAACATTTACAGCTAAATTCATCGCCATCGCAGACTTACCCATGGCTGGTCTTGCAGCTAGAATAATTAGCTGACCAGGTTGAAAGCCCTGACAAATCTTATTTAAGCATTGAAAACCTGTATCAATACCAATAATTTCACCATTTCTTGATGCATTCTTAATTGTTTGTTGACTTACTGCCTCAGCAACATCCTTGATTCCTCTAAATTCATCGACCTTTCTTCTTTTAGATAAATCAAATACAGTTCTTTCAACATCATCAATATAATCAAAGGCATTTACATTAATATCATAGCCCTTTTGAGCTAAGTTATTTAATACATTAATTGCCTTTCTTTTTAAGGATGCATCTTCAACAAGCTGAATATAAGAATCCATATTATCTGTTGAATATCCATAATCTGTAAGCATTGATAAATAATCAAAGCCACCAGCTTGTTCAAATAAATTCTTTTGGTTTAATTCAGAAGCAACGGTAGTCGCATCAATTGCACTACCGCTTCTGTTTAAATCTAGCATTGCTTGATAAATTAGACGATTTCTAGGATCATAAAAATCCTCAGCGCTCAATTCATCAGCTACCTGAAACATGCTATTTGGGTCAAGGAATATACATCCGATAATCGCAATTTCGGAATCTATTTCCTGAGGTATCTGAATATTTTCTTGTTTCATACCGAATGTCCTTTCCTAGCTACTTCTTTTCTTCTACATTAATTTCAAATTGAGCAACGATATCGGTTGCTAGCTTAACTGTTGCTGTATAAATACCAACAGAGTTAATATCTGCAGGAAGCTCAACTTTTCTCTTATCTAGGTGAATACCAGTTTGAGCTTGGAATTCATCACATACTAGTTTATCTGTAATGTGGCCGAAGTTCTTTCCTCCTGCGCCAACTTTAAGCTGTACTTTGATTTGCTTTCCTTGAATTTCATCTCTAAACTTCATCAATAGATTACGTTGATTTTCCTTAGCTATTTTTTCTTTTTCTTGTTGCTCTTCAAACTTCTTAACATTTTCAGGAGTTGCTGCAACAGCTAAATTATTTTGAATTAGGTAATTAGCATATCCATTGGCAACTTCCTTAGTTTCGCCCTTCTTACCTTTACCCTTTACATCCTTAGTTAAAATAACCTTCATATTTCCACTTCCTCCTTCAACATATTCAAGACGTAATATGTTGATTAATTCTTCTTTTAAATCATTAATTGTACAATCCTTACGTTGTAATGCGGCACTATTAAAGTGACCACCACCACCCATAGCTTCCATAATTAGCTGTACGTTAACAGAGTCACCTAAGCTTCTTGCTGAAATACCACAGGTATGCTCATCAATACGACCAATTGTAAATGACGCATCTACACCAGCAATCGTTAACTGTCTATCAGAAATCTTTGCTAATGTAGTTCTATCTGTAATCTTTTCATTTTCCTCAAGACATACAAGTGTAAATCTTTCTCCGTAGATTTGTGCTCTTGCAATACTTGATGAGATTAATCTTTCACTATCAATTGATTCTTGTAATAGTTTACGTACGAATATCATATCTGCACCGAAAGATTTTAATGTTGCAGAAACTTCAAATGTACGAACACCCGAACGCTGTGTAAAGTTATTTGTATCTACAATTACACCTGCTAGCATGATAGATGCTTCAAGTGGTGTAACTTTAATATCTGGATTATAGAATGAGAACATTTCTGTTACTAATTCTACTGCACTCGATGCTGCAGTTACACGGTAATCCGATAAGAATCCTTGGAATCCTACACCAGCACTATCGATATGGTGGTCGATAATAGAGAATCTTGATGCCTTCTCTAATAGCTTAGGGAACATACAAAGTCTTGGAGCCTGTGTATCTGTAATAATTAATAATGTAGTTGGCTTTAATAATTCTAATGCCTCAGCCTCAGAAATAAAATTGCCATTTAAGGCAGGATCTGCCTTTAATCTTTCATAAATCTTCTTAACAGTTACATCTGCACGGTTTACATCAAATGCCATCTTACAATCAAGTCCTGATGTTTTAACCATACGGAATGCACCAATCATAGAACCAATCGCATCACAGTCTGCGAAATTATGACACATCAAAATTACATTAGATGATGCTTGAACATGATCCTTTAATGCTAGAGTTTGTTGACGAACCTCAACTAGGTCGTTTTTCTCTGTAGCATTTGATTTAGCACCGAAGAAGGATACTGGCTCACCCTGGATATTAACACAGCCCTGTCCACCACCACGCTTTTCAGCAAGTTCAAACTGAGACTGTGCCATTGCACCAAGCTCATCGTATGCGATATCGTGACATGCCACACCAATTGTAATTGATGTCTTTAAACGATACTTTTGTGTAATCTCTTCAATCTTATCAAAGATGTCGAAGTTATCAGCTTTCATTTGTAATACAGCCTGCTTATCAACAACAAATACCATTCTATCACCCTGTAGGGTTTGTAAGTATCCATGGTACTTTGCAAGCCAATCGGAAATCGCACCTAAAATAGAACCACGAATAGTTGCTTTCTCTTGCATATCAAATCTCTTGATAGACTCTTCAAAGTTATCAATTTCAATGATACCAATTGTTGTAACTCTTTCGTTATATCTTTTCTTAATATCTTCTCTTTCTGTTACATCAAAGAAATATAAGATAGAAAATTCCGTATTATGAATAACCTCATAGGATTTTTGACCAAACTTCATATTAATCTTAGTTTGGTTACGAATAATATCAGATAATAAATCCTTTGATATTGTATCGATAGAGTTATCTATAAGCTTGCTTTCAAAGATTTCCTTTGCATGCTCATTAGCCCATACAATCATATATTGTGAATCATATAATACGATACCAATAGGTAGCTTATTGAAGGCTTCATCTCCAGCCTTTGATGCATGGTATGAAATATTCGTCCACTTCTTTAATCTTAGCTCTAGCTCTTTAATACGAACAGAATTCTTTTTATTGATAAATGCATAAACAAATACTGTTGCAATAACAAAACTAACAAAAGCTACGGAGGCAAATAAAATCGCTAGAATATCTGTTCTTTCTACAAAAATGTAGTAATAAGCAAAATATCCAGCAACGACTACTCCTGCAAAAAATATTATTGCAATTAAAAGGGAACGAATTCTATTAAAAAATTGCTTCATCCAATGTCACCTCTTTATCTATTGTATTATACCAAAATCAAAGATACAATTCAATCACGGAAAAAGAAAGAAAACGATTAATTAAAATTTCCAAAGGATATAATCCTTTAAAAGAAAAAAATGGCAGATTGCACACCCTGTACCTTTAGTACAAGGTATGCATTTCCACCATCATTATTTATTCCTTATCTTCCTTTGGTGCTTCAACAGTCTTTTCAGATGAAGTCTTTCCAGATACTAGCTTTCCGCCTAAGAAGCCGGCTAATAAAGACTTAATGTCTAAGCCTGTTGCCTTCTCAAGACCAGCCATAATCTGAGTACCATTCTTAGAAATTTCTTCGTTAAGCTTAGCAGTATTGCCTTCACCATACATTGTAATAGAATCGATTCTAGACATTGCAGATGCCATTGGCTCAGCGTATGCCTTAATCATTTCTGGTAATACATTAGAATCTAAGATTAACTGTAATGTTGCAGCCTCACCATATTGCTTCATAGCGTCAGCCTTAGCACGAATAGCATCAGCCTCAGCCTTACCCTTAGCCTCGATACCAGCTGCTTCTGCTAATGCGGCTTCCTTCTTAGCTAAAGCTTCAATCTTCAATGCTTCTGCAGCCTTTTCCTTAGCTACCTTATCAGCATCAGCTCTAATCTTTTGCATTTCTGCTTCTTGTTCTAATTCATACTTCTTAGCTTCTGCAGCCTTTTGACGAGTGAATAGATCAGCTTGAGCCTTTTGCTCTGCAGCATACTTTTCAGCCTCAGCCTGCTTGTTGATTTGAGCTTGTAGCTTTCTTTCTTGTAATTCTACTTCCTTTTGTCCTAATTCAACTTCGCGCTCTCTCTTAGCGATATCAGCATTAATCTTAGCGATGTTGATTTCTTGTTGCTTCTTTTGCTCCTCAATTGAGTATGCAGCATCTGCAGTTGCCTTTGCAGTATCTGTCTTTTGCTTTAAAGCAGATTCCTTTAAAGATAACTCAGTATTTTGCTCAATAATCTTTTGATTTGCTTCAACTCTAGAACGGTTAGCAGCCTCTTCAGCTAAAGACTTAGCAATTGTAACATCTCTTTCAGCATTAGCCTTAGCGATTGCAGCATCCTTAGAAATCTGAGAAATATTGTCAATACCTAGATTTTCAATAACATGATTGTCATCAGAGAATGATTGAATGTTGAAGTTAACAACCTCAATACCCATCTTAGCCATATCAGGTACTACATTTTCCTTTACAGATTGTGCAACACCTTGTCTGTCTTGAACTAATCTCTTAATATCAACTGTACCAATAATCTCACGCATATTACCTTGTAATACTTGTTGAACCTGAGCGATAAGATCCTTCTCATTCATATTAAGAATAGACTCTGCAGCTAAATCCAAAAGCTTTGGATCAGATGAAATCTTTAAGTTAGCAACACCATCTACTCGAATGTTGATGAAGTTAGATGTTGGAATAGCTTCATCAGTCTTAATATCTACTTGGAATACTCTTAAAGAAAGCTTATCTAACCTTTGAAGGAATGGCACTCTAAAGCCAGCCTTACCAATTAAAATTTTTCTTTTTCCTAAACCAGAGATAATAATTGCAGTATCTGGAGCAGCTTTTACATAGCCTACAGCAAACAAAATAATAATGATTACCGCTAACACTGCAGCAATAATTCCAATTATAACGCCAATTGGAGCACTTAAAATTAGTAATGCATTCATAATTCAACCTCCTAAATATTTCATTATTATAAATGATTCTCAAAAAAATAAGACCCTTGATTCCGAGCAAATCAAAAGTCTTGAAATTTCAATTAATACCGGACTTAAGTCGTTTTGACGATATTAATACCTACCCCTAGGTCTTCTACTCCCTTTTTTGAGTATTATTCATTTACGACTTAATAATAACACCTAAAAATAACACTGTCAACAAAAATCGTGCCCTCTTTGTACGATTTTTATAACGTCATTATAGCTAAAGTCTTTGATGAACTTCTCCACCTTCTTCTAGACATCTTTGCTTCATCATCTTTTTATCTATATACATATTTTCGTCTGCTTTTTTCAAAACATCTGAAATATCATCATCTGTTTTCATAGCATATCCAAATGCACAAGAATAAGATGAGTTTTCTAATGCAATACGCATATGCTCAATTCTTCTTTTAATCTCTTCTTCATCAGAGATTGAAAATAACATAATGAATTCATCTCCACCAATACGATAAACTGCCCTATGGACACCGGCATTCGTCAAAAGAATCTTAGATATAGTAACTAATGCCTCATCGCCTTTTGCATGACCAAAGGTATCATTTATATATTTTAATTCATTCATATCTACAGAAATAACTGATTTAATTCGATCGCTTTTAACCTTTATATCTTGATAAAAACTTTGACGATTTAATAATCCAGTTAAAGAATCAATGCTAGCACTATGGATATAGATAAATAAGAAATAAAATACTAAGGTTGATGTAAACATCTTCACATAATCTGTATTCTTTTCAAAAATCAAGTTTAAAACGACATATAATGCAGCAGATATTGTAATAAATAAGGCAATAATTCTATCTCTGACCTTATAATATCTTAGATAAATTACATTAAATACTATAAATAAAACCCAATAAAGACCAAAAACAATATAAGGAAGTTTTCCTAAAGGACCACCTTGATAGTGATTATCCTCTGTATAGTAAAATACAACCCTTGAATAAAGTACTGAAAAAAATAGAGGAATAGCTATCATTAAAGGAATAAATAATATGATTCTTTGCTTGAAATTTAACTTTGCCCCTAAGGATGTAATTCTAGTAATTATAATGTAGAGGATGATTGGATAGCTAGAATACTTAATTGCTGATAATACTCCTCTCCAAGGAGTGTATGACTCAAAGCTTTGAGTCCAAAGCTCAAGATAATAAACAATCGAAGCAAATAATAATAATAGAACTACTATTCTAGTATTCTTCTTTAGATAATCACTAATGTGAACACTAATAAATAGAATAACCATAAGCCCAATTAACTCAAAAAGCATGGTATAGTTATCTAATAATATATCTACTACATTCATATTACCAAACCTCCTTATTTTTTCATTATACCATAAAAACACAATTTAGAAACAAACTGTACAAAAAAAATTAGAGGTTTTGCCCCCTAATTTAAACAATCAGTATTAATTTTGACCAATTTTTTTCATTATATTTTGTTATTCCTTCATTACGTAAAACATAAACGTGAGATTGTGAACTACCCGGTAATTGAATTACCAAAATCCAAGAAGCTATACCAAATAATTAAAAATCATTCTTCTTCATTTGTAATAGGGCTTTTCTTATAAATGGGAAGTAGCATTCTTGTTTCCTTTTTATATAGATCAAAACCTTCTTTTCTTTTTCTTTGATGATTTTCAGCTAAAGGTATAGAAATGAAAACAAATAAGCAAGTATTTAAAATAGCACCCAAAAGCAAATAATAATATCCATTTAATGCGAATATAGCAAATAATGCTACCATCCACCACATTAAAATCTCACCTAAGTAATTAGGATGTCTTGAATATTTCCAAAGACCTACACGAATAAATGTAGTTGTTCTATTCTTTCTAAAATGATGCATTTGTAAATCTGCAATACCCTGCATTGTAAATGCTAAGATAGCAAATACAAAGAATACAATCACAAAAGGATTCAATGTAACATTATATTTAAACACATACAATACAGGTAAGAAGCAAAAATATACAATTAATGTTGGAAACAAATGAATACCAAAGAAATTGACAAGTGGATATAATCCTTTAGATTTTTCCCTTAAATCTTTATATCTCCAATCAATCCAATTTAAATTATCAAATGTATATACCCAATTTAGAGTAAGTCGAATACCCCAGCCTGAAACTGCAATTGCAATCAACACTCTAGTAATCGTTACCTCAGATTGAAACAATAACATAATAACGGCAGCTAAAGGCAATGCTGACCAGTAAGCATCATAGCATGATGCATTTTTAAATATTAAACTAAATATAAAAATAACAATAGTTGCAAAAACATCCGCAATCAAAAAGGAATAATAAAATTCAAAGGGTAAGTTAACATATACAAAATACCCAATTGTAAATGCAATTACATACATTAATAAAATAACTAGTAAGCTTAACCCTTTACTTTCTTTGATAGTTTTCATGATAATCTCCTATAATATTATTTCTCCCTATTTAAAAAGACCCATATCTTATTTAATTCATTGTTAAACTACTTTATATATGATATTATACTATATCATTTACAAAAAGATAGCAATATAAGAGCTTTTCATTCATAATAAGATAAAACCCAATTCTATAAGATTTAGAAATTTAAAAAAGACTTATTAATGGTTAGTCAATAAGTCTCAATTATTATAGTTTATATGTTTTGTCTTATGAAAATAGTATTTATCCTAGTTTTGTGTTATTTTCTTGCGAGTGATCGAGTCACTTCACAAATAATGTAGATTGAGTAGGATGTTATATAATAATTATATATGTATTCGTTTATATATTAATCATATATTATTATCAATTTCATAATAAATAATAGATATAAAACTAAATCTTCAATAGACTCAATTAAGAATAATTAAGAGATTTTATGGCCGCATTTGCCACAAAATTTATCTCCAACATTTATTTTATTTCCACATTGTGTGCAAAAGACATTTGATTGACTTAAAGTGCCTTGTTCTATTTTTGTATCAGCTGATTCTTCAACATTTATTTTGTTATTAAATATGTTTTCTACATCTTCAGGAATCAACATATTTTCTGGTCTAAGAAAATCATTTATATTAAGAACTACATCTTTTGGCTTTATTTTAATTTTTTTCACAACAAATTCCGTCAAATCTTTATCATGTTTTTGATACCTTGCTCCAAATAATTGGGCAATAGAATATCTAATTGCAACGGCAGTTCCATTATTATACGGCATAAAATGAACTGTAAAGGCTCCACCATTCATATTATATTTAAATGAATATTTTAATCCACCTTTTATAGTGTTATATTTTGTTTCTTGTAAAAAGGCATCAAAATCTTTTTGAATTACTGTTCTATATGCTTCATATACAGAAACCAAATCGGCTTCAAAATAATGAAATAAATCTCTTGTCATCATTCCACCTCATTAGAAATATTTATATTTAATATATCATTTTTTACTAATAATTACAAGGATGATGCGAATGTAAGCTTTTAAGAATAACTATTTTTGTGCAACATTTAACTTTGCTAAAAACTAGAAATAATATGTTCTAACATTATACTTGAATTATTTATTTTAAACCAAGTAGTCGCGCCTAATGGATTATCATTATTATCTTCATAAAAATGTGGTTCAGGTAAATTTTCTTTGAACCATTTATCTACTTCTAAATATGTATTTTTGTCTTCTTCAGCTTCATCTAACATCTTAAGCAAGTCTAATTCCTCTTTATTTTCCATATTTACTCACTCTTTTATAAAAAT